>Ga0099364_10002860_pt1 | contig 27274 bp, 22 predicted proteins | sample TergutTh196P3_FD_73070 | JGI IMG/M metagenome (GOLD analysis project Ga0099364, IMG submission 73070) | Microcerotermes parvus P3 segment gut microbial communities from Pointe-Noire, Republic of the Congo - Th196 P3 | ecosystem: Host-associated > Arthropoda: Insects > Digestive system > Gut ... | reverse complement strand
TCGATAACATCGCCCGATCCGTAGCGGAGCTCGGAGGGGCTACGACAAGAATCAGCATCCCCGCCCAAAATCGATAACATCGCCCGATCCGTAGCGGAGCTCGGAGGGGCTACGACAAGAATCAGCACTCAATTTCCAACAGAGAAACTCGCACCTAATCTCGTTTTCTGATACCTTCCCTGTACGGCTCCTGTACCGATTCCTAAAATAAGCGGGATAGAAGCGGGAAAAGCACAAAGCAGTATTGATTGTAGCGTTTCAAATAAACGCCACACGACTTCTGCGTGTGTAAGGTATATTCATGATACAATTTTCAGACATGAAGAATGGTGATCATATAAAAAAAGCAAAGGACGGGAGTTTTTGCCACCCGTCCATACTGTTCGGTTAGCGTTAGCAACCTCTTTTTTTGTCCTCTATTGCACAATAAAAGACGTTTTACCACAGCAGATTTTGCTTTTTTTTGTTAACTCTGAAACTTAAAATATGAGAGGTTTGTAGTGGACGCATTTATTCGTCCATAACACATTGATTTTTAATATTATAAATGGACGCATTTATTCGTTCCTAGTTCAGTAGGGAACGCAATTTTTCGTTCCGCTTTAAAACAAGCCCCCCGCCCCCTCTTTAAAAAAAGAAGGGGGGGACGGCTTTAAAGAAAAAGGACGTCTTAGCCCAATATTCGCAGACTGTTCTGCTGTTCAGAATTTGCCTGATTTGTCATTATACTAGTTTGAGTAAAGTTTATCAGCTCATTTGCAACGCTGACATCAGACACTCGTGAACCCATAGCCCGCAGATTTTCTGCCTGAACTTCAAGGTTTGTCAGAACGCCATCAAGTCTGTCTTGCAATGAACTAAATGATATTATATTATACTCTTTACCCTTTTTTATTGTATTGATTAAATTGAACTTTTCCAAGTTTCTGCCATTAGCATACGACATTGTTCCTCCTTGATTGTGTGTTGACCCTAAAATTCCTCAAAAGATTTTTTCTTTTTATACACCTTTTAAAAAATTGGTGCTATTAGAGGCGAGCATAGTCATCAAACTGGGTTAGGTTGTTATGAGCTGTGGTTTTAGGAATATAGAAATCTTTATCCATATACCTATCTGCGAACTCTCCTAACTTAACCAAGAAGGCGTAATGCCATCTGTGGCAAAGAATTTGCCTGACCCAGCATAGCTACTGCTGCTGAAGTCAAAACTTGGTTTCTTACAAATTCTGTCATTTCACTTGCGATATCTACGTCTGAGATTCGTGATTCAGCTGATTGTAGATTTTCAGCCTGTATCGATAAATTTGTGATTGTATTTTCTAATCTGTTTTGCAAAGCACCTAGATTGGCACGAATGTTTTCTTTTCTGATGATAGCTGTATCAATCTGGGTCAGTGCTTGCTGAGCTTGATGCTGAGTGAGCAAAGAAGGCTGACCTTCAGGAGCTGTAGGAACATCTGGAGTATCGGGAGCTGCACCTATGTAGGCGTTGATACTACGCCCGCTGACAATCGTTAAACCTGTCATCGTTAATGTGGATCCCACTGCTAGAGTCGAACCATTTGCCAAAGTCTCTATATCGTCATAGTCTAAACTCTCTGTCAGGGTAAATGCAGCTGTAGTTGTAATGCTACCATCACTAGAGTCAAATGATAAACCAGCCAAGCTTGCACTTGTTCCTGTCGCACCCGTTGTATGAAATGCTACAAAGGCTCCATCACCTTCAGAATCCTCAACCCAAAATCCGACGTTTGAATCACCACCGCCATGATCACTAGAATCAGCTGCACTATTATTCCAGTCTTCACGATATGTGATGGTATATCCATTTATATCTATACTATCTCCATCACTGAGTTCAAATGCAGTGCCTGTACCCAGAACACTACCTTCTGCTAAAACGCTTCCTGCTCCTATTGCACTAATGTCAGTATTAAACTGTGCTGCAGCATTAAGGGTCAAAAAAGTATCATCAATATCTGAGTCTGCGATGATTGCTGCTAGTCTAGTAGCATCGATGTCTTCAGGTGTTTTTGCGGCAGCTTCACCATCGCCGTCAACTTCATCATCACCCTCGACGTCTCCTGCTTCTTCGGTACCATAGCCAAACAATGATGCAGTGCGTGCATCACCTATCCTGACAAAATAATAATCTTCTGCTCTATTGTTTGAAGTTCCAAAGTGGATTTTGATACCACCTGTAATATCACCAGCGATGACTCCGTTTGTTGAGTCATCAGCAGTGGCTTCGGCACCATTTGATTCTATCCATCCAGAATTGTTGGAATAGGTTCCCGAAGTTTCATCTCCTAAAACAGCATTTGCTGTCCAGTTTCCATCTGCACTCCATGTTCCATCATACCCTGCGGCATGAACATTTCCGTTTAACAGCTTGATACCGTTAAATTCTGTGGATTCAGCTATTCTGTCGATTTCTGCTGCCATTGCTGCAAACTCAGAGTGGATAATGAGCCTTTGCTGATTGGTATATGTACCTGTCGCTGCTTGCTCTGCTAGTTCCTTCATACGTATCAGTTTTTCATCGATTACGGCCAAAGCACCTTCAGCTGTTTGAATCATTGAGATTCCGTCTTGTGCATTACGGACTCCCTGTTTTAGTGCCGCTACTTCGGCACGCATCGTTTCCCTGATGGCAAGTCCTGCTGCGTCATCTGCTGCAGAATTGATTCTCAGTCCTGTTGACAATCTTTGGACAGATGTAGCCAATCTGCCGTACGAATCTGTCAAGTTACGGGCTGTATTCGCAGCCATCATGTTGTTGTTAATAACGAGTGACATGTTTTCCTCCTTAATAGGTTTTGTCTTAAATTCCTCGAAGAATTTTTTTTTCTTGTTTTACACTCAAAATCTACTGTAGTGTAATATGAGGCGAACTAAGTAACAGAACTTTTTTAAAGGGGATAGAGTATGTGAATGCCGTGACGAATAAAAGCGATAAAAAGTTTCTTTCCGCTCATATAGTCATTAATTCACTATTTTCATATCTCTCAAAATGTATTAAACACGGACTTATTCTATCAATCCGAATCTTAATTTTTGATATACAATCCTCTCTACAGCTGCTCGAACAATCTCATGTGGAATTTCTCCATTTTCCACACCTTTTTCTAGCGCATTGTAGATACGTAAAATGGTTTCTGGCCATGAAAGAACCATGTCTACGCCTGCATTAATAGCTTGGGAAGCTGCTCTATCAGGTGACTCCCCAGTACTCGCCATTTGAAAACAATCACTCATGATTATTCCCTCAAAGCCCATCTCTCGTAAATATCTCACGGGCACAGGGCTGCGAGACAAAGATATACTATCCCATGAGGGCACTATCACAGTAGAAGTCATTACAGCGGCAGGATTTGCGGCATGTATTACATCTCGAAATGGTTGTATTAATAGATCCATTTCATCCAATGATTTGTCGAGTACTACTTGATAGTAATGTGGATCAGTGGCAGAGTTTCCGGGAAAATGCTTGATTGTAGCTGCGATTCCAGCACTGTGCATACCTTTTATAAAGGCGACAGCAGCATTTGTAGTAAAAATATGGTCTGGACCATAGCTGCGAGTCTTTAGAAAAGGCTGGTTTACATCGGTCAAAATCTCTACTATAGGAGCGATATTGAGCGTGACACCTATATATCTTAACACCTCGGCTGATCGAGCTGCATCACTTTCAACGAGAGCGATGATTTCATCAAAGTCTATTTCTTCTGATTTGTATCTTTCATAATAAGAGAGTGGTGCAGGTATTCTTGCTGACCCTCTGACTCTTTGTACAGATCCTCCTTCATGGTCTATTACGACAAAAGGTGGCAAAGTAACATTTGAAATAATATCGACCAACTGTGATACAAAAGCTCGGTTTTTTTCAATATCAGAGACAAAATTGTGTGAATAAAGTATTACCCCACCTACAGGTATATTTGTCAAAAGCCTCTTTACATGCTCTGCGGCTGTGACTTCCCCTCTGACGGAGACGATGATAGTCTGTGCTATTAATCTCTTTGTATCCAGAGAGTCGACGATGCTTTGTGCACGCTGCTTGTAGTACATATCCAATTCATCAGTGATATTCATACTCGTAGCGATGGCATGTGTCCATAATGAACAGAGTATACAAAATATGATTAAAAATTGCTTCATTGCGGAACTCTCCTATAAACGAAAAAAAAATACAGTAACGGAGCTCTGAGGGGCTACGACAAATCAGCACCCCCACCCAAAATCGATAACATCGCCCACCCCGTAGCGGAGATGCCGAAACGGCAAACAACTGTTTGCCGCTTCGACTTTTTTTTGCTTTATCTGGTGTTTAAAAATTAGCCTAATAGTCTCAAAGCCATCTGTGGTAGAGAGTTTGCCTGTCCTAGCATTGCTACGGCAGCCTGAGTCAATACCTGATTTCTCACAAACTCAGTCATTTCTTTTGCAATGTCCACGTCAGAAATACGTGATTCTGCAGCTTGGAGATTTTCAGCTTGGATTGACAGGTTTGTGATAGTATTTTCTAGCCTGTTTTGCAAAGCACCGAGGCTTGCTCGAATGTTTTCTTTTCTCGCTATAGCTGTATCTAGCTGTACCAGAGCTCTCTGTGCAGCATGCTGAGAAAGCAGGTTTGGCATATAATCTAGATCGTCTGCACCCGGCTCACCTATCTCACCACCGACATTAGCTGTGATTCCTTCGGCGCCTAAATCAGTGCCTTCTATCATAATAGTAGAGTTTACAGCGATGACAGATCCATCAGCAATAGTATCAGCAGCACCCACTGTGTGAGCTGCTCCGAGTGTAGCAGTCTCGCCAGAGGCTACTGTGATAGTGCCAGTTGTATTGTTAAATGTTAAATTATCTGTCTCTAATGTTCCACCATCAGTAGGATCCCAGACTGAACCAGTAAACTCGAATTCGTTACCATCAGCATCGACAGCCGTCCATACATTACTGCCATCATCGTATGTAAAGATGACATCACCTATTGTCACACTACCACCATCTGATAGATCAATTACACTATCCTCGGCTAATACTGTTCCAGCCGCTAGAGAGCTTCCCGCTCCTACCTTTTCCAGATTCGCATCTGAACCTACAGTCGCAGCCTCTGTGAGTATCACGCTATCGACTTCGCTAGGATCAATATCAGAATCAACGAGTAATGCTCCAAGGCTACCTTCTACCTCAGGATCATCACTCCAATCTGTGATTTGTCCTGTGACTCCACCAGTGATTCCTCCATCTCCTTCACCGGGTCTGGTCATACCAGCTGGTCTAAACAATGATTCCGTCCTAGAGTCAGCTATTCTGACAAAATAATAGTCTTCATATCTGTTGTTTGTAGTCCCAAAGTGGATTTTGATACCACCGTGGATGTCGCCATTTTCATCAGCTTCACCGTTTACTTCAGTCCAGCCTGAATTGTTTGACCATAGTCCTGCACCTTCGGCACCTTCTTCGATAATGCCCTCTCCCCCATCAGCTGCGTTTGCAACCCAAGTGTTGTTTTCTGACCATTGTCCAGAATAACCAGCTGAGCTTGAGGAACCGTTTAAAAGTTTAATACCATTAAATTCAGTAGATTCAGCTATTCTGTCGATTTCTGCTGCCATAGCTGCAAATTCTGAATGTATGATGAGTCTTTGTTCATTTGTATAGGTACCAGTAGCAGCCTGTTCTGCTAGCTCTTTCATACGAATGAGTTTTTCGTCGATTACAGCCAAAGCACCCTCTGCTGTTTGAATCATAGAGATTCCATCCTGAGCATTTCTGATACCTTGGTTCAATGCCGCTATTTCAGCACGCATAGTTTCACGGATAGCGAGTCCAGCAGCATCGTCTGCAGCTGAGTTTATCCTGAGTCCAGTAGACAATCTTTGTACAGATGTAGCTAATCTGCCATAAGATTCTGTGAGATTACGAGCGGTATTTGCCGCCATCATGTTGTTGTTGATAATGAGTGACATAGTATTATCCTCCTTGAATGTCAATCTTTTTTGTGGAGAACTGTTTGTGCATTTTTTTTATATGCATCACTTTTAATATCTCCACGATATACGGACGCCTCATTGCTGTCCATTTATGTAATGGTAGAGGGAGAAAATCTCATACCTCTATCCAAAAACTTTTATAGCCGTCCTATTTCTGTAGGGAACGCAATTTTTCGTTCCCCTACATTAAATAGGGTTTTCTGAGTCCACTCCGTAGCGGAGCTGCCGAAACGGCAAACAACTGCTTGCCGCTTCGACTTTGTTTTTGCTTTATCTGATGTTTAAAAATTAACCTAATAGTCTCAAAGCCATCTGTGGTAATGAGTTTGCTTGTCCCAGCATAGCTATCGCTGCCTGAGTAATCACCTGATTTCTCACGAATTCGGTCATCTCTTGAGCTATATCAACATCAGAAATCCTAGATTCTGATGCCTGTAAATTTTCGGCTTGGATAGATAGATTTGTGATAGTATTTTCTAGCCTATTTTGTAAGCTACCTAGATTTGCTCTGATATTCTCTTTTCTTGCTATCGCTGTATTCAATTTTTCCAGAGCTTCCTGTGCGGCGTGCTGTGATTTTAGGGAAAGATCCGTAGTAGACACACCATTGGGGTCTTCTATCGAAAACTCTGTTTCTTCATCAAAAGTGACGCTTTCGTTCAAGACGATCACTGATCCAGCTGACAATATAGACCCATTTTTCAGGTCCACAGTAGCCTCGCCTCGTATCCTAAACTCTTCTGTCAATTCTATAGCATCCACTCCTACAGCGATAGTACCATTTTCGTGATCAAATAGTAGTATATCTACTTCTATTTCTTCTTCTTCTGGTGTTCCTTCGTTGATAGTCCTTGTTTCTGTGAGATTATCCACTTGATCACCGTTTCCATCTAAAAAGGCAGGCTCACCATCAGCATTCAAGCCATAAGTATATGTGACACCACCTATAGAGATCGTATCACCTTGATTCAATGTGATGACAGACTCTGGACCTAGTATAGAGCCATTTCCTAAAATATTTCCAGCAGTCAGTGGATCAGTGATAGTGATATCTGCACCGTCTGTTTCTAAATCACTGACACTGGCAACATCAGAAAGAGTGATCCTCGTGCCTTCTTCCAGAGCATTTATTTCTGCACCTGTCATAGAAACTGTGTCTACTTGTCTAGTAGTAAAAGCTTCTCTAAACAAAGATTCTGTACGAGCATCTGCTATTCTAACAAAATAGTAGTCCTCTGCCCTATTGTTTCCTGTTCCAAAGTGGATTTTGATACCACCTATGATAGTTCCATCTATCATACCATCATCTATTTCATCTTGGTTTACGACCCGACCATTGTCTTCAAGCCATCCAGAAGCATTTGTCCAATACCCTTCATCATTTATCCAGGTATTTGTATCTGTCCATTGACCATTGTTTCCTGACAACGTAGTATTTCCATCAAGTAGCTTTATTCCATTAAATGTTGTTGCGGTAGCTATCCTATCTATTTCAGCAGCCATCGCCGCAAACTCAGAATGTATTATCATTCTTTGTTCATTTGTATATGTTCCTGTAGCGGCTTGTTCTGCGAGTTCTTTCATTCTAATAAGTTTTTCATCTATTACAGCCAATGCACCTTCGGCTGTCTGTATCATTGATATTCCGTCTTGGGCATTGCGAACACCTTGTCTCAATGCTGCTATTTCTGCTCTCATTCCTTCTCTGATTGCTAGTCCTGCGGCATCATCTGCTGCAGAGTTTATTCTCAAACCTGTTGATAATCTTTCTACTGATCTTGATAGTCTGCCATATGTAGCAGATAAATTGCGGGCTGTATTAGCCGCCATCATATTGTTGTTTATTACGAGTGACATGTTATTTTCCTCCATGAAAATGTCTTTTTTTTGTGTTTTTACTTCCTTGTAAAATCTTTTTGAGCGACGAGCTGTAAACTCTATATTTTTATACTCTCGTCACTTACATGTGCGTAGGGATCGCAATCTACTGCCGACCCCTACGACATATATTAATGTAGGTTCCTCAAAATATAATAATGTGTTTCTCTCTCGAAAAGCAAACTATTTTTAGTGAACCTCTTTAAATTTGTTTCACCATTCTTCACATCTATGTATCTGTATATAGATCAATTTGTTATCTAATATATATGTCGGCTAAAAGTTTAATAACTTTAGTGCTATTTTTGGTAAAATATTTGCTTGTGCTAGCATGGATGTCGCTGCATCCATCATCAGCTGGGATTTTGCAAAAATAGACATTTCTGTAGCGAAGTCTACGTCTGCGAGCTGAGAATTTACTCCATTGAGAAACAGTATTTCGTCTTCTTGGTAGCTCAGTGTAGCGGTGAGTCTATTTTGCATGATTCCCATGACATATCTGTTGTTCTCTTTTTCAATGATAGCAGAATTAAGCGTTTCCAGTGTTTGCTGGGCTTCATGCTGGCTATCAATTCTGATTTTTTCCATAGCGGGAGTATCTGGATCACCCACATCTTTGAGGAGCCCATTCATAGATAGATCACCTATCCGAACATAATAATAGTCTTCTTGTCTTTCATTGCTGGTGCCAAAATGTATTTTCATTCCAGATTGAGAATGGTCAAATCCATTGTTTTCGACGTATTCTAGATGATCTTGTCTGTCAGACAGTGAAGTTTGATTTATTGTATAAAATGATCCCAATCTTTGCATATAATCTTTTTCAGAAAGCGAACCATCGAGGAGTTTGTGTCCTTTAAATTCTGTAGATCTTGCTATTCTGTCTATCTCCATGGCTAGCTGACCAAATTCAGAAGCGAGAATGCCTCTCTGTATTTCGGTGATAGTTCCAGTAGCTGCGTTTTGAGCGATTTCCTTCATGTTTATTAATAGTTCATCTATACGAGCCATAGCTGATTCTGCTGTTTGAACCATTGATATAGCGTCATTTAGATTTTGTCTACCTTTTTCTAGGGTAGCTATGCGACCATTGTGAACATGATGGACTGCCATGTCAACTGGTGAATCAGATGAATAGTTCAATCTTTTACCAGTTGTCAGCCTATGCACAGATTGACTCAGTCTCTCATAATGAGCCTGAACTCTGTTGCTTGCTCTAAAAGCGGTAAGATTTAGATTTAAATTTAATGACATTTTTCCTCCCTGAAAAATATGATTATTGGCTTGTATGCGCACTTTGTATCAAAATCGCACACAAAAAAAAACTCACTACAAAACAGTGAGTTTTTTAAAAGCGAAGAGTACCTCTGACTTCCTTGTCTGAGTATGCAAGCGCGCCTACCAAAAAAATGCAGACGACAGCTAGGTTTTCTTGTCAATAAAATGAGATTTCACATTTGGCTGACCGTATTGTGAAACCGCCTTTGCACCTCTTTCCTGTTTTGCTATATCGAGCTTCATTTTTTCTTTTAAGCTTTGAAGCTCCACACTATTTTTATTTTCTTGTTTCATGATCTCGTTGACTACTTTATGTATTTCGGAAAGAATTTCATCTGCTTTAGTTTTTTCTTTATTTTGAGGTAAAATATTTTTATTTCCAAACAATGGTATAGTCAGAAAACCTAGAGCTGGAGGTGCTGGAGGTGCTGGAGAAATCTCTTTTTTAAAATCATTAAAATTTATTATTTTTAGTATTTTATCTATTTGATCTAATATAATGTCTTTTTTGCGAATCAATATATCAAAACCATCTATTTCATTCATATTGATTATTTTGCTTTCATCCAAAACGATTTTGAAAAAGCTAGAATATAATACGTGAAGCTTTGTGAGCAGCTCTACAGAATCGCTGCTGTCATCTACGAGCTGTGAGTCTACATCTTCTATGGACAAAGCAGTAGGGTCTAGAGATGCATCAAAAAAGTGAGATGAGCTATTTATTGTATTCATAAATGTCTTTAGGTCTTTGTTTCTTTTTTTGGAGACCTTGCCTCCAAATTCTATCAACTCATCTATCTCAAAATCATCAAAATCTTCAAACTCATTGTCACCAGAATCATCTTCTTTTTTGTTTTTCTTTTTATTTTTCTTTTGTTGATCATATTGATTTTGAGAACTATCCTGACGCGAGGTCACAGAAAGCATTCCGGGCGAAGCCACTTTCATAAAATCATTTTTTTCTACCATCTCTCTCTCACTCTTTTTTTTTGATAAACAATTTTATCTTTCTCTAATCAGCTTGAGCAGCTCTATGGCTTCTTCGATGTACTCTTCACGATAGTTTACCTTTAGTAGAGCCTCAATAGCCGCTCGATAGTTTCCAGCAGAATATAGTCTTTTTCCATTTTCTAGGTTTTGAAGGCTCTCTGTTTCTAGGTAACTGCTGAGATGTGTTTCTGCTCTATTTATTAGTTGATTTAAATCTCTGGTATTGATGCTGATATTGTTGTAGGCTCTTTCTATAGCATCATTCTCACTCATTTCACTCAAGCCCCTTCCTGAACCTTGAATTGTACCCAATACCATCCCTGAACTACTGATACCAAACTCTAGATCAATGATCGCATCAGCCAAAAATCTGGAAGCACCAAATCCATCTACTGTCCTCAAATCTTTTATAGATACAGTACCATCAATAAATAGCGGAGCTTGGTCTCTCAATATAATATTGTTGTTGGACAAGATTCTCGATATTTGTCTTTGACTACTTTGTAGGTTCCTACCAGAACTGTCTTTGACTGACAATTGGATTTGCATTGAAACTGATTCCGTCGTCCTAAAATGAGCTAAACCACTGACATTCCTAGTATGTCTAGTATAAAAGTTTGGAAAACCTATAGGGTTTATTTGGATAATGACTCGACCCCTTTCACCCTGATCAGGATGAGCCAAAGCATACACATGATAATCACCAAAATCATTTGTAAAACCAGTCTCTATCAGTATTTCGTCTCCATAATACAATCTGACAGGTAAATTGCTGATATTCACTTTTTCTCCCGAGTGGAGTCTGATAGAAGAGTTAAAGACTATAGCCTCTGGTAAAATAGTGCCTCTACGGGCTGATTGCTGGTTTCCGCTCAATACCTCAAATCGAATAGATGAAATGAGGTCTCTGACTCTGTTTTCAACCTCATTTCCTGTGATCATATCTGTCGCAACAAATGCTATCGGTGAAAGGCTATCATATAATATTTTTTGGGAATAAAAATCTGTGAGAGACATTTGAATATCAGAATATGTTTCCAGAGCCATTACGATGTGACCACGCTCTTTTAACTGCTCTATCCTATTCAGATTGTTTTTAATATCACGTAATGTGTTATTCATTGCATTTTCCATGTTTGTAAACATACGCAGCTTGTTCAACGCCACCATGACATAAAACTTGTTTTGAAATTCCTCTTGTTGCATAATTTCCATGCCTTGGATCTGTTGCTCTGAAAAAGTCCGAATGTTCCTATTTAAAAATTCAGAATAATAAGCCTGGCTTTCTGTTTCCGTAGACAAAAATGATAGATCTGTATCTGTCCGTACTGTCACAGAAATCTGATTTACGACCTCTGCTCTCGCAACAGATAAAGCTATCTCATAATCGTCTCCTACACCTATACCCACGATGAAATGATCAGGATTGTAAAACCTCAGAGGGTTTTGATACCAGCTCGGTAAAGCCATCAAAGAACAAGTCGTTAACATAAAAGAAAAAACTACAAAAAGTTTTGTTAAACCACATTTATTAATCGATACCATAATAAAAATCCACCTTTACATTATTTTAGTACACAATCAATATTTATAGGGGCAATCTTGTCAAGCACTATTATACATTAAATGAATATTTTCTCTATTTTTTTTCATGTGCGATCGATGTAGGGAACACAATTTTTCGTTCCTATTTCTGTAGGGAACGCATTTTTTCGTTCCGCTATCGTATTAAAACCCAATATGTTACAATACCTTCCCTGTACGGCTCCTGTACCGATTCCTAAAATAAGCTGGATAGAAGCGGGAAAAGCACAAGGGGGTACGACAAAAATCAACATCCCCACCCCTATTGAAAAACAGGTAACGGCGATTTTCTCTTGACAAAAATGCCTTATCATCAAGTTTGTCGCTCGGAGGGAAATTAATGAAACAAGAATTAATAAGAAATTTTTGCATCATAGCTCACATTGATCATGGCAAATCGACTCTCGCTGATAGATTTTTAGAAGCCACAAATGTCATCCTCAAAGGGGCTACTCATACTCAAGTTCTTGATAATATGGATTTGGAAAAAGAAAAAGGGATCACGATAAAGGCACATGCCGTCAGAATGATCCATCAATACAAAGGTAAATCTTATGTTTTAAACCTGATTGATACTCCCGGTCATGTTGATTTTTCATACGAAGTATCGAGAAGCCTTGCATCTTGCGAAGGAGCATTGTTGTTGATTGATGCATCACAAGGGATCGAGGCTCAAACTATGAGTAATTTATATTTAGCAATGGAAAACAATTTAGAGATAATCCCTGTGATAAACAAAATAGATCTACCTAATGCCGACGTTGAAAGTACCACACATGATGTAGAAGACATCATAGGCATTCCAAAAGAAGAAGTATTCAAAGTCAGTGCAAAAATGGGAACAAATATTAATGCACTATTGGATGGTATCATTGAAAATATCTCCGCTCCTATTGGCGACCCTGAAAAGCCATGTAAAGCACTAATTTTTGACTCTTTTCATGATGTATTTCGCGGCGTGATAATACTCGTGAGAATGTATGATGGAAATCTTAAAAAGAATGATAGAATAAAGCTATTGTCTAACAACAAAGAATTTGAGATAGAAGAACTAGGATATTTGACCCTGAAACACGAAGCCTGTCAGAAACTTTCTGCTGGAGAAGTGGGCTATATCATCGCTAATATAAAAGACGTTTCTGATGCGAGAGTAGGTGATACTGTCACAACATCCAAAAATGGAATAGATGAACCTCTAAAAGGATACCAAGAGCCAAAACCTATGGTATTTAGTGGAATTTTTCCAATAGATAGTAGCGATTATGAAGACCTCAGGGATAACATAGCAAAGCTCAAACTCAATGATGCCTCTTTGATTTATGAAAAAGATAATTCTCTCGCTCTAGGATTTGGTTTTAGGTGTGGTTTTCTAGGAATGCTTCATTTAGAAATAGTCAAAGAAAGGTTAAATAGAGAGTATAATATGGGAATACTCACGACCACACCATCTGTTTCTTTTATAGTCCAGCTTTCTGATGGCACGCTAAAGGAAATAAACAACCCTATAGACATGCCCGATCCGATAAAGATAGACAAAATATCTGAGCCTATTATGAATACAGAGATTATTGTCCCAGCAGAATTTGTAGGAAATATCATGAAACTATGTCAGGATAGAAGAGGTATACAAAAAGACATGCAGTATATTGACACAAAGAGGGTTGCTTTACACTATGATATGCCACTGGTCGAAATTGTGTTTGATTTTTATGATAAATTAAAATCTGTCAGCAAAGGTTATGCATCACTTGACTACAGTTTTAAAGAATATCGCTATAGTAATATCGTAAAGGTCGATATACTTATAAATGCTGAAAAGGTAGACGCTATGTCATTTATGTGTCACGCTGACAAGGCGTATGACTGGGGAAAAAGTGTCACAGAAACATTAGAAGAAGTCATCCCAAAACATCTCTTTAAAATAGCAATCCAAGCATCCATAGGAGCAAAGATTATCGCCAGAAGCACGATATCAGCAATGAGGAAAAATGTGATAGCAAAATGCTACGGTGGAGATATTACGAGAAAGAAAAAACTGCTAGAAAAACAAAAAGAAGGTAAAAAAAAGATGAGAGAGATAGGAAATGTAGCAATACCTCAAGAGGCCTTTCTCGCTGTCTTGAAAGCAGATAGAGGATGACAAATATAAAAATAATATAAAGATTGTATAAAGATTAAATAAATTGTTTGACAAAATTCGACAAAAATATTTATTGGCGATGATTGTTTTTGAGTGTTTACTAAAAAACAAAATAAACTAAAGGAGGATTTTTTTAATGAAAAAAATCTTTATGTTGTTGTTTGCTATGACCATGTTGTATGGTATGGCGTTTGCGATTGACGGCTTGTCAGTCGGGGTAGAGTATGGCATCTTTGACTTTGAAGCTGAAGAAATCAGTTCCGAAATGGATTTGAGATTTCATGTAGGATACGAAGGATCCTATGTAGATGACGCATTAGAGTTAGAAGCAGAAGTCGGGTTTGTCATGCAGAACTTTGATGACATGGCAAACGGACTAGATTTCGAAGTCGAAGCTCGCTACTTTTTAAATTTAGGAGCAGCTTCAAAACTAGGTCTCATCTTGAATAGTATCACTCACATTCCATTTGATGAAGAGAAATATCTATTTGTTGATGAGCCTTATTTCGGCTTTGTAAACAAGGCACAAAGCTGGCTGAGACCTGGTGTGAAATACGGCCAAGAGTTTAATTTTGGTAATCTCTTCCTACAGGTCGATGTTCCTTTTATCGTTGTGGATGATCTTTATGATGCTCTTGATATTGTCGGGTTAGACTTTACTTTGAGCATTTTGAATGAAAGAGATGAGCGCAACGGATTTGGTGGCGAAATAAAGATGATAAACATCTTAAAGCATGAGGAAGATCCTGATATCGATTTTGCTCGCCAACTAAATATTACACCATTTTGGGGTAGTGGGAATTTCTATGCAGAAGTCGAAGTCACTCTTCCACTCATGGAAGACGGCTTTGATGCACTCGGTTTGGATATCGTACCAAAGTTTGAAATGAACTTACCCGCAATGACAGGCCTGTCTCTATGGGTCGAAGGTGCTTTCAGAATGGTTGGTGCAGATTGGGATGATGCCCCGATAATAGGAGCATCATTGGGAGCTACATTTAAATTTTAATTCTTTTATATTAAAACAATATTTTTTAGGAGGGTGCAAACCCTCCTTTCTTTTTTTTAAAATCCCTTTATAGATATGCTGATCTTGTCAAAACCCATTTCATGAGATATTTCAAATTTTTTCAATGATTCGTGATATGGACTATCCTCGATAAATTGACAGATATTTATATCGCTTGCCAGTTCTGATTTCAGCTGTAGGCAAATATTTATCATGGGAATATTTTCTACACATGTGTTATTTACTATCAAAGTCGTATCTTTGTCGATAAAACATAGTAAATAATCGATTATAGCATGTAAACAATTTAACAAGTCAGATGGATTTGTGTCTACATTGCATGACTCAAAGCTGAGCTCTTTTTCTATCTGATGCTTAAATCTCATATCGGTATAAATGAAACTAAAATAATTGTCTAAAAATGTTTTTAAGTCAAAGTCTAGTTTTCTATCTGTTTGATCTTTATCTAATAGATAAGCTGCTGTAGACAACATTGTCGTGATCTTGTCTAGTTGAGTATTGATCTGAGTAAAACTTTTCTCGTCCTCAAATTTCATTTGTAATAGCTCTAGCCTTCCTGACAATCCCATCAAGGGGGTATTTAAATTGTGGATTAGCCCACTTAACAATTTACCATATTTTATATATTTACGTTCGCTCTTCATGAATATTTTCCTCACTTAATTCATTAATTATATCATTCATGTCTAAATCAATCATGTCTATTTTTTCAAAATTATATTTAGTCAGCTTCACAGCCGTTAATTTTGTTAGTTTATCCATATGAGAGTTTATCACAGCAATGCTATCATAAATTTGTTTATACACAGACTTATGTTTTGCAAGCGGATTGTCATTTAGGCTTTCTAAAAGCTCAGTATACCCCTGTATAGATGTCAATGGAGAATTAATCTTGTCATTCATAGTTGTCGCAAAAGACAGTAGTATGTTTAACTTCTCTGATTCTTTTTTCTTTTCTTCATAATCTTTTTTTATATCCATTTCATGTATAACGCCCAAAATAATGAACTCATTATCTTCTATGACAGTAGTAAAATGTATTTCTACATCGATAATGTCTCCTAAATATTTTTTTATCTTTGTTTGAGTAATGAAATAAGTAATATTTTTAGCAATATTATAGTTTATGATGTCATTCAAATGATTGTATTCACTCGTTTCTATAATATCTGAGAATTTTAGTACTTTTTGAAAATGATTTTTTGTATAGCCTGTAATACTACAGAGAGCATCATTGACTAGTGTAAAAGAATTATCTTGCATCATAAATATGCCATTAAAAGCCTTGTCAATAACGAAATTTACTCTTTCTTTTGTTTCTTCGAGCTGTTTCAATCTTTGAGAGACTATTTCTTGCAAGTGATCTGTCATCGCCTCGAGTCTGGTTTTAGCTGAAATTCTATCAGAAATATCCTGTAATATACAGTGGATCTGCATGGTTCCTTTTTCAGATTTAGTAAAATTCGCACTAAAAATATAATGTTTTATCAAGCCATCCTTGCTTTGTATTTCTATTTCGTTGGCGACGGCATTATCCTTTGACTTTAATGAAATCAAATTTAAAAATTGATTTTCTATGTATGAGAGGTTCAACAATTTTTGTTTGTTTTCATATGTCATAATTTTGTCTATGTTCTGCCCAATTAAAATATCTGGGGAGTAACCTAGTAAATATCTACTGTACTGGTTTATATAGAGAATATTACCTTTTAAATCGATTAATAATGCTAAATTATTCATATTTGACAAAAAATTTACATCTCTGGATTTCATATTTTCTAGCTGAAGGATCAATGAGTCTTTTTCAATTTTCAGCATATTGTTTTCATGTCTAAAACTGTTTAAAGTTTTGTCGAGTTTGAAATTCCAGAGTTTAAATTTATATATTCCAAATAAAAACAACAGTGCTATCAAAATCAATCCACTGAGTACTAGAGTAGATTTTTTCTCATTCAGCTGATAAAAAAGTAATCTTTGGGAATCTCTTTCATATTTTTGTAGTATTCCATAAAATATGTTTCGCCTCGTCAAACTTGATATTGATTTTGAGAGTATTTGCCATAGTGTCGTATGGTATCTGGGTACCATCAGGTAAAAATCGATGTTCAGCTGATCTTGTCGCTCAACAACAAAAGACGAATTATCATTGTAATCAAAAATTTTTAAAACTTTACTACTACTAAATTCATCAAAAACATAAATATTGTTTTTATCTGCTTCATACAGATTATAAAATCTTATGATATCATCAATCAGTAAAAAATTTTTATAAGGGTGTTGTGTTTTTAAAAGCTCTACTAGATATTCCTGATTTAGTATGATATACCTATCTATTTTTTCAAAATCAATATTTTTTTCATATAAAAAATACACCTGTGATGAAAATACTCGACTAGTTTCTAAAGAAAAATTTGTACGTGAAGACATCAAAGAGCTAGCAAAATCTATACGTGAATCATAATTATTAGAAGTAAAGTGAACTTCACTTTTTGTAAATTTCAGAATTTCCTGAATAAAACGTATATTTATCCCGTCAAATTCCCCATCTGAATTTATAAACTCATACGGATAGTTGTTTGGTGAGACTAATACTGTAAAATGGTTTCTGTCTCTTAAAAATTCTTCTTCTCGAAAGTTTAATACAGGGCTCGACGAAAACAAACATGCACTTTTTACTATCAAGTATAATAGCAAAAAAAGGTATTTATTCTTTATGTTCATATATATATACTATTGCGCTAGAAATTTATTAACAGCTTCAAAAAGCTTTTTCATGCTAAATGGTTTATACATTATCATATTTGCAGCAAAATCGATCGCTTGCTTTTCTGCACTTTCAAAATAAACTCCTGTGATCACTATTATAGGAAAAGTTTTATTTAATTCCCTAATATTTTTTAATAAATCGATCCCATTCATCTTTGGCATATTAATATCTGTGATCAATATGTCATACTCTCCAAGTCTCCACAAGTGCCATGCCTCTTCACCATCCTCTGCTCCGTCTACTTCATGACCCTGAAACTCGAGAGAGTCTATCATCATAGTCCTCAAGATGTTATCATCCTCTGCTAATAATATTTTTGCCATAATCCCTCCTTTAAATATAAAGGACCACTGTAGCAACAAACTTTATTCAAAAAATTTCTGCTGAAATAGGCACCCATCGTATCCTGCTTACACCCGGACCAGTTCATCTTTTATTGTCTCTGATAGCCTTTTTATGCCTTCTACATTTTTTTCTTTTGTGCTATAAGAAAAGTTTAATCTCATAGTGTTGTGCCCTGTTTCATCACAGTAAAAAGATGATCCTGCCACATAAGCTACTTTCCGTTGTATAGCTTTTTTAAACAATTCTGTCGTATCTATTTTTTCTGGGCAGGTTACAAACAAAAACAACCCTCCCTCTGGTCTGGTCCAAGACACTTCCTCTGGCATGTATTCCTCTAGTGCTTCTAGCATCACGTCTCTTTTTCCACGGTATAGGTTTATTATGTCAAAGATTTTGGGCTCGAGGTAGCCAGCTTCAAGATATCTGGCGGCTATCCTTTGTGTAAATGGAGGTGTACAAAGGTCTGTGGCTTGTTTTGCCGTAACTATTTTATCGCAGATATCTTTGTGAGCTATTACCCAGCCTATTCTAAAACCGGGAGCAAATATCTTTGAAAAAGTGCCTAGATTGATCACGTATCCACTGTTGTCGAGAGAATATATCGTGGGTAAATGGTCATTTTCGTATCTCAATTCTCTGTATGGGGTGTCTTCAAGTATCAAAATATTGTATTTCTTTGCCAGTGAAAGTATCTCTTTCCTTCTGTTCAGCGACATTGTTACACCGGTAGGATTTTGAAAATCAGGTATGGTGTAGATAAATTTGGGTTTGATATTTTGTTTCTGAAATCTTACCAAGGTCTCTTCTAAATCGATAGATGACATACCCTCTTCATCCATTTTTACACCTGTCATTTGCGCACTGTAGCTGTTAAACGCTTGTAAGCCGCCTAAATAAGAAGGTAGCTCACATATGACATGGTCTCCCCTATTTAAAAAAACTTTTGATACCAGATCCAATGCTTGTTGAGATGCCGTCACAATAATCATATTATCAATATCAATGTCAAATCCCTGATTTTTATAGACCTCCACCAGCTGGCTCCTCAAAAGCATATCTCCCTCAGTAGCTCCATACTGTAGTGCCATGCCCGCTTCTGTTTCCATCATTTTTGTGATGATAGATTGTAATTCCTTTATTGGAAATGACTCAGGGGATGGTAGCCCACCTGCAAACGATATGATTTCAGGGTCTTGAATCAATTTTAACAATTCACGAATTGTCGACCTTTTCATACCTTTGACATTTTCTGAGAAAATACTTTCTATGTTACTGATCATTTGTCCTCCGCGTGTATATACTTTTTATTTTAACCGCTATCAATAAAATTTATTAGCCTACTTTTGTCAAGCTGCTCTTCTATATTTTTCACAATATTTGCATCAATCATAGTTTCACATTCATAATGATGTTGTTCTGGCAAATAGTTAATAGATTGAATTTCTGTATGATTATGCAGGAAAGATATTAAATTTTCCATGTTTGCAGGTATCAAATACTTTTTAAAAACTTTTCTTTTAAAAATATATTGATTAATATATTCTTTTAATATATCGATATTTTCACCTGTTTTTGCTGAAACAAAAACACTGTCAGGATACAAACTATTTATTTCTTTTTTCTGGAGCTGACTTTGTGTATCACTTTTGTTAAACACGAGTAAAATATCTTTGTCACACGCATTTAATTCGTTTAAAATCTTGTTTACCGTCTGTATATAAAAATCTTTTTTGGGGTTATTTACATCAACCACATGAAACAACAAATCAGCCTCTCGAACCTCATATAGAGTAGAATAAAAAGATTGAATCAGGGTGGTTGGCAAGTTTTCGATAAAACCGATGGTATCAGTCAACAAGACGTTAACTTTACTATCCATTTTTAATGCTCTCGTAGTAGAGTCGAGTGTGGCAAACAATTTATCCGCAGTATAGATTTTTTCTTTTGTTAATGCATTAAACAACGTCGATTTCCCTGCATTTGTATACCCTACCAGACATATAGATATTTGATTTGACCTTTTCTTTCGTTTTATTTCTGTAGTTTTTTTTATGTCTAAAAGCTTGTTTTTTAACATTGAGATTCTTTCTCTCACGAGCCTTCTATCTATTTCTATCTGTGTTTCACCCGGACCCCTGACACCGACAGCACCACCAGCGATACGAGAGAAATGTTGCCACAGATGTCTGAGCTTTGAGTAGCTGTACTCTAGTTGTGCCAGCTCGACCTGGAGTATTGATTCATGAGTTTTTGCGTGCTTTGCAAAAATATCTAATATCAGCTCTGTCCTATCCACAACATTACACTTTGTTTTTTGGGCAATATTCCTTGCTTGTGAGGAGCTCAGGTTGTCATTAAAAATCAAAGTCGAAATTTGGTCGGTTTCTATAAGAGATATTATTTCTTCGAGCTTTCCTTTTCCTACGAGAGTCGAAACATCGGGTTTGTCCAAGGCTTGTACAAAGGTTTTTACGACTATGATTTCTGCTGTTTCGGACAATTGTAGTAGCTCAGTCATTTTGTAATCATAATCTTCTTTACTCTGTTTTTTGCTACACACTCCTATGAGAAAAGCTCTTTCTGGCTTTACGGATATTTCAAAGCCTTTAGTCATGATATACTGCTCCTATCTTTCGAGGATTTGTTTATGGGTCAAAAACAAACGTAGGATTATTGTTCAAAAACCCTTACTTTCTTTTGCCTTTTACGCCAATCCATAAATGCATCTTTTACCTGTAACAAAAATAAGGTTTTCTCATCTTCGGTCTCAAATGTGAAAATGTCAATATTTTGTACTTTACCAGTTTTCGCTCTGAATGATTTTTGAGGCAATTCTATTTCTATACCTCCATCTCTGTTTAAAACCGTGATTTCATTCAGTATTATACCCTCATTGAGCTTTATTACGGCTCTTGCTTCTACTATTCCAAAATTCACTTCTTTAAATTTTATATCCATAATTTATCCTTCAAAATGCTTGATATCTATTCATTTACTCTGAAAAAAGATCACACATTTACAAAACAAAAAAATCTACACATCTTTTTTGTCAATACATATATTTTAAAATACGAAAATTTCTTAATATATTTTTATTAAATAAAAACACTGATTTACAATCTAATATGATCTGCATAAACTGGCTGAAACCCTTTCGCTCGGAGCATTGAATCAATTTCTGTCACATCTCTTTTATCTGAAATATCAAATTGTTCATCTCCTTTTTTTTCTATATGCCCACCCACACACGTTCTTACTTCTGCAGAAATTTTTGTAGCAGCTATACCTATCACGTTGTCTCTAAATCTTTCTCGCTCTCTAGTCGAAATAGCTATAGATGCAAATGGCATAAATACCCTAAAAGAAAGCATTATCTGAAAAAGCTGTTTTTCATTAATTTCATCACTCACAGAATAGACTGTATCACTCGTAAATGTCCTCAGCCTAGGGACTGAGAACGATATTTCTGCTTGTGGGTATTTTTTTTGTATCAGATACGCGTGTATTCCTGTACAAAAAGCATCTGCGCGAAAATCTCCTAAACCAAAGAGTGCTCCAAAACTAACCCCTCGCATTCCACTTTGTAAAGCTCTTTCTTGTGACTCAAAACGATAAAAATAGACTTCTTTAGGTCCATTTTGGTGAAGCGATTTATAAATATCAGGATTGTATGTTTCTTGATAAACACTCACAAAATCCGCTCCACACTTTTTTAAAAAGCTGTATTCATCTACATTCAAGGGATAGATTTCTATGCCTATAGATGAAAAATAATTGGTCGCTATTTTTATCGCCTGACCTATATATTCTATACTAGAATGCTCTCTATCTTCACCGGTCAACAGTAATATTTCTCTGAGACCTGTTTGCGAAATTGCCATCAGCTCTTCTTCTATTTCTTTAAAAGTTAGCTTCCCTCTTTGTATAACATTGTTTTTGTTAAACCCACAATACAAACAATGATTTACACAATAATTGGATATATAGAGAGGTGTATATAAATTTATCGAGTTACCAAAATGTTTTTTTGTTTCAGCCTTTGCTCTTTTAGCCATTTCATCCAGGTAATTTTCGGCTACAGGTGACAATAGTGCCATAAAATCACCAAACGATAATCTCTCTTTATCCAAGGCTTTTTTCACATCGACATCGGCATATTCACCACTAGAATAATCTTTACAAATTTCAAAGACTTTATTCATAATGTTTGACTCTATAGATTGCATATACCGATAGCTCAAAACTAAAACTCCAGAAAATCTGTCAGTGGGCTTGATGCTTCACCATGATGTTCTAATACTCTACCCAGTCCAGCTAACCACGCTTTTCTGCCAGCTTCTATCGCCTGTTTAAACGCACAAGCCATCATGCCGACGTCGTTTGCAGTGGCTATCGCTGTATTTGCCATCACAGCAGCACAACCTATCTCCATAGCTTCACAGGCCTGTGATGGTCTGCCTAGCCCTGCATCGACTATGATAGGCAGGTCTATTTCATCTATTAATATTTTGATAAAATCTCTTGTTAAAAGACCTTTATTGCTGCCTATAGGAGCTCCTAGAGGCATTATAGCAGCAGCACCAGCATCTAACATTTGACGAGCTACAATCAAATCTGGATACATATAAGGCATCACGATAAAACCTTCATTTGCAAGTATTTCAATGGCTTTTAGTGTTTGTTGGTTATCTGGTAAAAGGTATTTTGTATCTGTGATGACTTCTATTTTAATAAAATCTCCACAGCCCAGCTCACGCGATAATCTAGCTATACGCACGGCTTCGTTTGCATTTCTGGCTCCTGATGTATTAGGCAGCAGGGTTATCCCCTTGGGTATATAATCCAATATGTTTTCTTTGCCACCTGCATTAGCTCTTCTCAGAGCAAGAGTTGCCATTTCTACACCTCCATTTTCTATCACGATTTTGGCCATTTCGAGAGAAAATTTACCAGAACCTAATATGAACCTAGAGTTAAAAACACGACCACCTATCATTAGTATATCATTCATTAAATATTACTCCTTTGTCTCTTTAAAAGCAAAGTCCCCAGAAAATTCAATTTATATCCTGCCCAAGCAATAGTTTCAGCACCATGCTTGCTTGGTGACCTGCACATATCATCACTCTAGGTGACATCAAACCAATCCCCCCTTCTAGAGCAGGAACAGAGTCTCCGCATACATAAAGATTTTTAAATTTTTGTAGAGTTTGTATTTGATTTGCACCATCAATGCCAGCCATCCCAGAAGCTGCTACGATCTTTGTCTTATTTGCAAACAACAAACTGTTTACCAGCATCGCTTTATTTACAGGGTTGTCAAAGGCTTCACAAACGATTTCATAATCCTTGAAAACTTCACACACATTATCCTCTGTAATTTTCAGAGCCAGTGTTTTTGTTTCTACAAAAGGATTTATTATATCTATTTGACTTTTTAATGCTTCTGTTTTTAATTTTCCTAGATGAGTCAAATTGTAATGTTGCCTATTTAAATTGCTCGGTTCGACTATATCAAAATCTACCAAAAAGAGATGACCCACACCTACTCTAGCGAGCATAACAGCGATATTCGAGCCTAGTCCACCTAGACCTGCGATAGCGACTCTACCCTTTTTTAACAATCCATTTATAAAAGGAACATTTCTAGCGAGCATTTCCTTTTCGAGATCAACAGGATAGCCTTTTTTCATTGTTTGAATCTCACTATAATATTTCCAATTGATATTTGATGAATAAACCATGTAGGTGACGCAAGTTCTTGATAATTAACGCTCTCTCAGGACGCAAAATTGCATCCCTTACATAAATTTCAACTGGAAATATTATAGTTTGCGGTGCTTTGGATTTGATTATCCACCCCCCACAAACTGAACAACTTCTATTTTATCATTATCAGAGATCTGCTCAGTATCGAAATCTTTTTTAGGCACGATATTACCATTTTTTTCTACGGCTACTCTTTCTATACAAAAGCCTTCTTTTTTTAAAAAGTCACTCAAAGACATATTCTCTGATAATGTCAATTGTTTACCATTTATCTGCACGAAAAATCTCCTATTGTAAATATCTGGTTACGTCAGAATATCCATCCGAATACAAATAATCTTCGGGTGCTCCAAACTCAAAAAAGAGGAGTTGTAAAACTCCTCTTTTATATCAAAAATCTGATTTCATTTTTTTGTTTTTTGTGTCAAATTTCTTTTTTTGATAGCTATCACAGTGTCCAAAACGAGGCTAGGGGCCAAGCATATAGAAGAGAATGTGCCTATGCTGATACCTATTGTAAATGTAAAAGCAAAGTCAAATATCACAGGTCCTCCAAAAATCAACAACGTAAAACAAGTCAAAAGAGACGTAAAACATAGTATAATAGTCCTGCTCAATGTTTCATTGATGCTCTTGTTTATGATGACAGATTCATCTTCTTTTCTGTAAAGTTTGAGGTTTTCTCTGATTCTATCAAATATGACGATAGTATTATTTATTGAATAACCCACGATCGTTAGCAACCCAGCCATGACTGTCATCCCTATCTCAATTCCTGACAAAGATAAGACGCCGAGTGTCACTACTGTATCAAAGAGCAAGGCAAATGCTGCCACAAAGCCCCATGCAAATCGAAACCTAATCCATATATAAACAAGGATCAGTAATAAGGAAATCAATACAGCATTTACTGCTTTTTTCCTCAGATCAGCACCTGCACGAGGACCGACTTCATCTCGTGAACGTATCAAGTCATCTTCTGCTAAATCCATATGTTCTTTAAACTCTGACCTGAGGATGTCCAATACAAGGTCACCTGTCTGTTCTCCTGACTTTGTCTTTATTAAAAAAGAATTTGTTTGTGGCAATTCTTGTATCATCGCATCTGTAAACCCATTTCTCGAAAGAGCTTCTCTGATCTCAGAGACTGTTAAATACTCATTGTTGATAGGCTGAGGGGATATTTCTAATGAAAGCCCTCCCGTAAAGTCGATATGGTATTTCAGCCCACCATTTATTATGATGGATAATAAACCTGTTAAAATGATAATGCTTCCTATGATATAGAATACTTTTCTGGTACCCATGAAATCATATTTCGTGTTCTCTAATATCTTCATTTTGTCCTCCTATCCTAGATACTCAGTTTGTTTCTATTTTTGTTGGTGATAAAACTATCAAAGATCGCTCTGACAAAGAAAACAGCGGTAAAGAACGAAGCCAGTATTCCAATGCTCAAAGTGACAGCAAAACCTCTGACAGGACCAGAACCAAACTGGTACAAAACGAGTGCCACTATCAATGTGGTAATATTGGAGTCAATTATAGTGACCATCGCTCTAGAATAGCCAGATTCTACAGCATTTCTGACTGTTTTGCCATTTTTAAGCTCTTCTTTGATCCTTTCAAAAATCAAGACATTTGCGTCTATTGCCATACCTACGGTGAGAATCAATCCCGCTATACCGGGCAGGGTCAATGTGGCTTCAAAAAACGTGAGTGCAGCAAAAATAAAAGCTGTATTTAAAAGCAACGCTAGGTTTGCGATGGCTCCTGAAAGTTTGTAATAAACTATCATAAAAATCATGACCAGAGCAAGACCTAATATACCAGCTCTGGTGCCGTATTTTATGCTATCACTACCGAGGCTAGGACCTACTGTTCGCTCCTCCCCTATAGAAACAGGAGCTGGCAAGCTACCGGCACGAAGTACTATCACAAGATCATTACACTCTTGCAAAGTAAAGTTACCTGTGATCTGAGCTTCTCCACCACTGATCCTGTCTTGGATTGTAGGTGCCATATAAACTATGTCATCTAGGACTATTGCGAGCTGTCTTCTGATATTTTGAGCTGTGATACGTTCAAATAGTCTAGATCCATCTCTATTAAATCGAATACCTACATAAGGTCTATTACCGCCCAGTCCATCTCTATCACCCATTTGAGTATCGGCATTTGCCAGATGTGTTCCTGAAATTTCTGAATTGGCATACAGTACATAAACTCCTAAATCAGCCCGAGGAGATAGAGCACTTTCCCTGCTCAATGCTATTTGAAAGCCTGCAGGTATCGCATTTTGAAAGCTTTCATCACTTAAAAGACGCCTTGCCAAATCTTTGAACTCATGGCGAATAGACATGCCGCCCGCGCCAGTTCCGACTAGATATGAAAAGATGTCTTGGTGCCACTCTTTTGATTCGTATTCAAAATCATCTTCTTCTGTTTGAAGCGGATTGTCCGATTCATCACTTCCAAAATCAAATTCACGAGCTAAAAATGGATACTGGGTGTGATTGTGAGACAACCATAAATCCATTTGATCAACGACCCTGCGTATCTCATCATTCGTAGCCACCAGCTGAAAATGTAGCATAGCTGTACGACCGATCAGATCTTTTGCTCTTTGAAAATCGGTAACGCCCGGTAACTGAACGACTATCTTCCTCTCTCCGACTTGTTGAATTGAAGGCTCGGCCACACCAAACTGGTCAATTCTGTTCTGAATAACTTCCACAGCACCTTTTACTGCCATGTCGTGATCAGCACGAGGTATTTCATCCAAATCAACATATAGATTGATTTCCATACCCCCCTGCAAATCGAGACCTAGTCTCAACATCTTCTCTGTCCAAAAAGCAAATGGTTTTCTCAGTGTTTTGGACCCCGTTTCTTCATCAATATCCTTCTGCAAAACAAGTGGTGAAAGATAGAATAAAGTAACCAAAATAAATAGGACAATACTCAATGTCCGTATAGTCTCATTTTTCATCTACTAATACTCCCTTTTAGTTTTATTAATTTTCTAAATCTATATTTTTCAATACAACATTTTAAAGACAGTGAACTATTATTTTAAAAGGCTGATTTTTGTCAAATATTTTTTATCAAATATAAAAAAATATATTGCATGGTGAAAAAAAACGTAGCTAGGATCTCCTTTAACCCCACCCCAAATCAATAATTGGCACCGTCCCGTAGGTGTCCCCTCCAAAAAGTCGAAAAATAACCTATTTCTGTAGGGAACGCATTTATCCGTTCCTTATATATCATTGATGCATAATATGTTACGGAACGATCTCCGATCTACGACAAAAATCAGCACCCCCGCCCCCGATCGATAACATCGCCCGATACCGTAGCGGAGATCTGTATAGCCCGGGGACATTCTTTACACAACGTTCGGAGACATAGTTTACACATGAGGCATAATTTTCTTGTAAAAAATATGGTATTTTTAAAAATGCAAAAAACCATATTTTTGGAGGGAAAAT
>Ga0099364_10002859_pt1 | contig 27277 bp, 17 predicted proteins | sample TergutTh196P3_FD_73070 | JGI IMG/M metagenome (GOLD analysis project Ga0099364, IMG submission 73070) | Microcerotermes parvus P3 segment gut microbial communities from Pointe-Noire, Republic of the Congo - Th196 P3 | ecosystem: Host-associated > Arthropoda: Insects > Digestive system > Gut ... | reverse complement strand
CGCTTCCTTGTCTTTGAATGAAATTATCATCGCTTTTTTAATTATTATTTACTACGTTACTAACGGCAAAAGTAAGTATTTATTTCTATATTACAAATTTTTCCCTTGTTTTAACATTAAACTTTTACTTCTTCTTCCCGATAAAAACAACCGCCAGATACCGCACATCTTTTCTATCCTTGAACAGGTTGGAGGTCTTATAGCGTTGCAGTTGCTCGCGCGCTTCTTTTTTCTTTGTTTCTATCAGCGCTTCTTTGCGGGCGTCGGCCTGTTTGACGTATTTAATTATTGTAATCTAACTCTTACGCAATAGCTGTCCTAAGTTACGGTTCCCGACCAACTGCGACCGCTACAGGAGGCGGTGTAGGTATAAGTTGCAGCTATCAGATTTGAAAAAGTCGCTGTAAATGCGTCACCGCAACCGGGCGTACCGCTCACATAATACCCACGGATAGTTTGTGTGCCCTGCCCTGTTAATGTTACATTGATGAATCCGCAACCAAAATCTTTACTTGTCCAGAAAGTAATAGAACCTGGACCGGCAAAGGCTCCGGCCTGTGTCACATTAATGGTTCGTGTGATATCACCCCCACTGACGGTTATGGTTGCCGTTCGATTCGATGTTGATGTATTGGCGGCGGCTGACACTGTGACCGTGCCGTTATTTGAACCGGAAGCAGGTGAAACCGTAAGCCAGGTTGTAGAACCTCTGCTGACCGTCCAATTTGTATTGGATGTAATATTAAATGTAACCTGCTCTTGATTGGGAGAAAAATTAATAGAACTTCTGGATACAGTCAAAGACGGAGTAAATTTATCCTGTCTCACGTTGACGTTTTTCGTTATTCCACCCCCGCTGACTGTAATGGTTGTCGTTCGATCAGATGATGATGTATTGGCGGTTACTGTAACTGTGACTGCCCCATTGTTTGAGCCAGAAGCCGATGAAACCGTGAGCCATGGCGCCGATTCAATACTGACCGCCCAATTTACATTTGATTCAATGGAAATGGTTTTCTGTTCACCAGAGGAGGAAAAACTCAAATATACCGGAGAGACGGTCAGATAGGTAGACGGTGTTTGTGTCACTTTTATGGTTTTCGTTATACTGCCGGCAGTAACGGTTAAGGTTGCAGTCCGCTCCGATCTTGTCGTATTTTCAGTAACATTGATTCTGACAATAGTGTTGTTAGAGCCGGTATATGAGGAAAGGGTAAGCCAGGATTTTGCGGCGTCATTAACCTCAGTTGACCAAAGATAGTTGCTCCTTATTTCAAATGTGCTCTGTGAACTGGAGGATGAAAAATTAATAGCAGTAGTCGACAAGTCTAAAGTTGCCCCGGCTTGTTTCAAATCAATGGCTTGTGTTATTCCAGCCCCGCTGACGGTTATGATTGCCGTTCGATCCGTTGTTGATGAATTGGGGGTAACAGTTGCCGTAACCCTACCGCTATTAGAACAGGAAGTCGGTGATACCGTGAGCCATGAAGCAGAGGCGCTTTTGCCGACAGTCCAACTTGTGTTGGAGGTGATGTTAAATGATGTAGAAAGAATGTTGTAAGCTGATAAAGACATCGAGGTAGAAGATACGGTTAAAGATGGAGCGGCTTCAGCTTGTTCCACGCTGATGGTATGTTCCAGATCGCCTCCGCTGACTGTTATTATCCCTGTCCGTTTCGCCGTAGTACTATTATTATAGGCATTAACGGTAATTGAATCATTATCGGAACCGGAAGTAGGAGAAACCGAATACCAGGTTGCAGTACCTCTGCTCACAGTCCAACTCGTATTGGATTCAATGGCAAATTTTTGTCTTTCTGTGGAAGAAGGAAAACTCAGAGAACTCAATGATACTGACAAGATTGGTGTGGCGCCCGCCTGTTTAACGCTGATGGTGCGTATTATTTCTCCTCCACTGATAACTATTGTCGCAGTCCGTTCAGTTATGGACGTATTTGTCTCTGAAGTAACAGTAACAGTACCGTCTTTCGTACCCGAAGTCGTAGACAGCGTAAACCAGGCTGTAGCTGTACTGCTAACAGTCCAACTTATGTTGGAGGTGACAGTAAATGCCGCAAAGGTACTTGTTCTACTTATACATGTCAATCCCCCAAAAGGGGGAAAATGCAAAATCGGGTGTATTATCCCCCTTTTGGGGGATAAGGAAATTGTGATAACAGAAAAAAAGCTGTACTTTTGCACACTCATTTTTAATAATTACTGCGGATATTCGTAAAAAGAAGAACATAATTCATTAATAATATGATAACTGTATCGATTTTAGATGACCATAAAGTATTGGTAAAAAGCCTGAGCAAGCTCATCAACGACTCAGGGAAGGCGCGTGTAAACGGTCGGGCGGGTTTGGAAAAAGCGTTTCCCGACGTGTTACTGCTTGATATCGGTTTGCCCGACGGTGACTGCGTGGAGTTTTGCGCCGAACAAAACCTTGTCAGGATGAACTTAAAAAATAATGATTAATGATTAATGATTAATGATTAATGATATATACACTATGAAACCGTTTTTACTTCCCGCGCTGATCCTTGCTTTCGTCCTGGCAAGCGGTATGGTTGCAGCAGACGACCAACAAGATGATAATGAAATCACTCAATTTTTTGATTCAAGGGATATTGAACACACTCGTTTCGCTGATTCCTTAAAACAATTGCTTGAATTTCAACCGATTTCGGAAAAGCGGGAAATGGAGTTATATTTACAATTGGCTGGACATTATCATCACAAAAATTATGACAGCGCGGTGTATTATTCGCATAAGACCATGGCAATAGCCATTAAACTGAAAGAAGATTTAACATTAACCGAAATATATAGTAATCTGGGTGTGACGCATAGTTTCGCAAGCAATTACGATTCGGCGTACATTTATTTTGAGCGGATGCAAGCGTTAGCTGCAGCAAGAAAAGACAAATGGAACGAAATAAAAGCGATCACGATGTTCGGTTTTGTCTACATGAAACAAGGTAAATACCATACAGCCATGGAATATTACCTGAAAGTGTTACCGGTTATCGAAACCGAGGGATGGATTAATCGAAATGTCGGAGCGCTTGCCAATTTAGGCGAATTGAACCGACGAATAGGCAATACGGAAATGGCTATTTCATACCTGAAACAAGCGGAAGAAAAATGCAATGAATTGGATGAAGGTGATTATAATTGGAATATACCTCAAATTTATAATGAATATGCTTTCAACTACCTAAAAAATAGAGATTTGGACAATGCATTTTATTATGCCTTAAAAGCGGATAGCATCAATAATCCGGGAACTGCTGTCAACGCATGTTATACGAATGGTTTGCTGGCTACCGTTTATCTGCAACGGGAGGATTACGACAGGGCTTTGCAACATGCCCGGAAAGCGTATGCGTTTGCAGACGAGTTGAACGACAAAAACCTGTATGCATACGCTGGGAAGATTCTTTCAGATGTCTATATGGCGCAACAACGTTACCCCGAAGCGGAAGCAGAGGCGCTCAAAGTATGGGAAGCCGATTCGACCTTTATTGACGAATCACGCGACGTCGCCAAAAACATTGCCATGGCGAACATTTATATGAAGCGTACGGAGCGGGCTGCTTATTTTCTGACGAAGTATGCCGAACTGAATGAGCAATATGCCGAAAAGAGTTTCCAGACGACTGTTTCCGACTTAGGCGTCAAATACGAAATCGATAAAAAGGAAACACGCATTGCTACACTCGAAAACGAACGGAGAATGTATAACTGGCTTGGTTTTGCAGGTATTTTGTTGGCTGTCTTGCTGGGAATAGCCTTATTTCAATCTAAAAGAAGCGCCCGGAAAGAACGGCAACTTATTGCTTCGGAAGCTAATCTGAAAGGCGAAATAGGCGAACGGACGCGAATATCCAAAGACTTGCACGACCGTCTCGGCGGCAGCCTTTCGGCTGTGAAGATCGGATTGAAAAATGAGGAGAGCCTGCAGGTCATCAACGAAAAGATAGACCTTTGTATGCGAGAACTCCGCGAGATAATGAATAATATTATGCCCATTTCTTTACAGAAACATGGATTGAAAGGGGCGTTGGAAGATTTTTGCATGGAGTTCTCCAACCTGAATTTTCACTTTTTCGGCGAAGCGATTCGCATCGATATCAATCAGGAATATACTGTATACTGTTGTGCCAGAGAGTTAGTGAACAATGCACTGAAACATTCTGGCGCTACGACTATCAACCTGCAGTTAATTCAAAGTAAGCGACATTTGTCTTTAACCGTACAGGACGACGGATGCGGATTCGACGAAAAAACAGTCGTCAAAGGGTATGGCTTAGAAAACATCCGTAACCGTGTTTCTTCCTGCCGGGGCAAGTTGGATGTGACTTCCTCACCAGGTAGAGGCTCAGAAATGGTGATAGGGATGAAGGTTTAAAAGGTCTTTCTTAAATACCTAAGATTTGCCGTAATACTTGGTAGCGGGCAGCGCTGATTTTTATTTTTTCGTTGTTATGGAGTACGACGAGTTGCTTTTCACCGTACCGTTCGATGCGGCTTATTTGGTGGATGTTGACGATGTAGGATCGGTGAATTCGTACAAAACTGTCTTTTGGCAATCTGTCTTCGGTATAATTCATGGTTTGTTCTTTCAACCATTTACCTTCCGCTGTATGTATGGAAATATAATCGCCATCCGCCTGGATATACAGGATATTTTCTACGGGTATGATTTTAATTTTTGTCCCGCTACGTACTGTAATGCGGTCAATGTTGCGGGTAACAGCGGGCGTACTTTCCGTTTCGAGATCGCCTTTTTGAGACGAATCCATCGGTAGTTCTCCGGATATAGTCTCCGAAATGGCCTTTTTGTCTTCGATTGTTTCGCTAAAATAAAGATAAAACAGGCAGGAAATGATAAAGATCAAAAAAGTAATAAAAACACGTACCGGCAGTGTAGGAACAAAAGAGGCGAATGTAGAAGGGAAAAATAAATAGAACGCAAAAGTTTCGATGCCGGTAATGAGCAAACTTGTTATTATCGCGAAGACTGAAATATAGATAATCCGGAAGGCGGGCGTGTTGTTTGCCGGAATAGCAAACCGGAGGATATTCCACAAGAGTAATCCTGTTGAAAAAAGAAGGCAACCATAAATTCCTCCATCTGCGATGCAGACGACGATCGGCTGATTGACGCCGACGACAAAAGCATAGAGTATGGCTGTTGCGAAACAAACCATACTAAAGCTTTTCCGATTTGCATAAAAAAGTTCCATGCTTTTTGATTGTTAGAAATAGGGCGTCGGCTACTTGATTGTTATCCCGCCCAACGTACATTTTGCAACGATCACAAGTTTTCGCGAACTATCGGCCTCTTTCGTTTTAAACTGTCTTTCGTCATTAACGCCGCCTGCAAACGATTTGGATACGATTTCGATATCCCAATTATCCGGCGCTGAGATTTCGACGCCTCCTAATACGGTATTGATATACAGTGTTGTTTTTCCTTCGGGCAATGTGGTGCGTCTCAGGTCGAGTTCTATTCCGCCTAATACCGTTTCGATTGTTCCACCTTTGAAGACAGGGTCTAAAATGACCTGCTCCGTTCCGCTTAGAACAAAGCGGTAATTGATTTTACCGTCAATATTTTCATGTTCATTCGGCATATAGCCCTCTTTCCAATTTCCTTTTGGATGTCGTCCGCAATATTTTTTCGGTCGCACGAAGTAGGAAAGAACGATGACGATCCCTAATACGATAAAAATAACAGGCCAATAGGTTGCCGTAAAATTTTCGTAAAAAAAGATATTCGGATAGATAACCGTTGCCTTTTCGAATAGAAAAAATACGCCGGCAGCCGAAAACAGGGTACCCCAAACATAATGCAACCTGCTGATACCGATAGCGCCAATGACAAATACTAACATCTGCCATGACAAAAAGAAACTTTTCCATACGGGGTTCAATAACGCCGTATTGAAACACACCATCAATGCGCCTGTGGCGATAAGCAGAAAAGCGAACATGATCCCGTCTTCCAAATCTTTGTGGAGGTGATAATCTTTCCGTTTTCGGATGCCGCGTCCTATCAGGGCAGCGCCTAAGACATAAATAAATACGGATAACAAGGACAACAACAGCGAGGTAAGTAATCCGTTCGATAAAAGAGTTGATTTATCGTACAAATAGTTGATAGTCCAACTTAACAGGATACTGCCGCCAACCATTAATACAATGGAAAGGATCACGATCAGCCAATTTTTGTTTTTTTCATTTGTGCTCATAATTTTAAAAATTTTCATTTGAGTTAATAATCCGTTTAAAATAATGAAAAGACTTGCGCAAGAAACTTTTCGGTTTTTCGTCTGCAAAAGTAAGCCTGTAAAAATCGTCCTGCAATAGAAAATCGACGAAACAGGGTAAAAATATCGACGAAATAGCACTTCTTTCCGTTGTGGACGTCCCGTCCGCATCATCTATGTGCAACGGCAGGATGCCGTTGTTACATTTCTCTACCTATTTTAAAAATCTTTGATTCGAAGGCTAACAATAACCGGATTAGCTTCTTCCGATAGTGAATTTCGGATGTTATTCACACTGTTGAAAAATGGCTCGGTACATTTTATCAGAATCGGGGTGTTAGCCAAGAAAAGGAGTTTGTTACCGGCAGTCAAAATTTTTGCTTCTTCTAACATTTCATATAGCGGATTATCCGGCAATAGTTCCTGTAAAACGCTGTTACCCGTCCTTTTATTGACTAACCAATGATAGTAAATAACTTCCTGATTTTGCTGCACGATGAAATGAATGTAAACAAACTGCTCATTTTCAAGATATTTATAAATATGCGCCCAACCTTTCGAATCCAAATCTCCCAAGACAGTAAAAGGGTCCTTTTCGTAGATATTTTTAAGAAGTGAATATTTCCCGAAGTTTATTAAAGTAGTTTCGACCGGGCCATCGTCATTAATTCGATATACCGTATGGCTGAAAGGCTCCTTGAAACTAATCACATCGCCACTGCGCGTAAAATTAGGGCCAAAATCACCAAACCAATCTGTATTCAACGGTAAAAATTTTTCAATAACCGTTCCATCTTCAGATACTTTTAACAACCGTCCATCACGGTTTAATTTGCTTACGCCAAGATTGAACCAATAGATTGTTCCCGCTTTGATAAAAGACTGTGCATTAATTCCATAATTCTGATTTGACAGGAATTGCCCATTATAGTCATATCGCAGTAATTGCCCGTTTGACGTTAATATTTCAACTGTTTTAGCGAAAGGATCATTGTCAAAATCCAGTATGCCATCCTGAAATTCGTGCGGGCCTCCTCCCCGTTGCCCAATCCGGTTTAGGAATTTGCCTGATTTGTCAAACCTTAAAACTACCTGTTGCTGTTCCTCTCTAATAAAAAAATGTTGGGCGTCGGATAACAGTTCAGGTTTAATACCTACTAAACAATCGTCAGTGGTTTCCAAAGGAATCATTTCAATTTTATCAAAAATCCTGTCGGAAAAGAAAGAAGCCGGATGTTGAGCTTCAAAGTTCAAGACTAATTGTCCTTCAGCATTTTTCTCCGCTTTGTTGTTTACATGCCCGCAGGAAACAACAAATGATAAGAATATGATATAGAATAAGATATGTTTCATACGAAAAAAATGATTAATGATTAATGATTTAATGATTAATGATTAATGATTAATGATTAATGGTAAATTTTCATAATAGCTTGGTTGTGAGGGATTACATGTTTGTTTCATAGCTTTATTTTTTACTCGCTTTTTATCGTCTCCGCCGGGTTTTCAATGCTTGATTTGTATACCCGCCAGCCTACACACAGTACAATCATCAATGAAAGCGTGAAGAGAATGGATAAATATAGCCATGCCGCAATGCTTGTCTGTTTCACATATTGTTCTAACCATCGTTGCATGATGAAAAATCCCGCCGGAAAAGCAATAGCTGCGCCAATCGCTAACAACAGGGCATATTCTTTTGCAAAAATAGCAAGTATATCGGTGGATGTAGCTCCGGTGATTTTGCGGATAGCAATAGACTTGCGGCGTTCTTCGCAGGTGAGCGAAACCATAGAAACAAAACCGAAAACACAAATCAAAACACAAATCGCCGAGATAAACGACAGTAGCTTGATTAGGATATTTTCCATTTTCAGGAACTTGTCATATTCTTCTTCGGCCTTATAAATTGTAATCCGCCCTCCCAAGTCGACATAATCCTTGTTAACTAACTGTTCAATTTTTTCCTTGCAGGTATCCCATGTTCCCGCCCGGTATTTAAACAAAATAGTTTCGCCAATACTGTATGATGCTCCCCATGTTTGCCTGTTTTGGGGATACTTGGCATAGCAAACCGCCTTATCCGGAACGGTAGGCGATAGATTGTGGATATTTTTTATGACGCCTTTTACCGTATATTTCCCTTCAAACTGTTTGCCGACAGGGTTGTGCCAGCCGAATTTCTTCAACGCTGTCTCATTCAGCATTACCAACGTATCAGGGTCGGCTTCTGTCAGCATTTCCCCCGCTAATAGCCTGAATTCATAAAAGGAGGTGTATTCGGGTGAAACAAACATCAAGTCAAGGCTAAAATTTTCCGAATCGGAAGGTTTATCATCCCAATCAGTGGTTCCTATACCTATAGAAACATTCTGCGGGATTAAACTCGTTATTCCTTTTGCATCAACAGTTTCCGTGATTTCGGGTATCTGTTTTAGATGATTAGCCAACACATCGCTATATCCTTCCTGCATGATGCTAATCGACCCCCTGTTTTGAAACGAAAAGCCCAACTCGTCAGTATGATGCAGGAAATATAACTGTTTCAGAATAATGATGGTGCAAAAAGCAAAACCAATGCTAATCACCAATTGAACAACCACCGATATACTACGAAACAGTTTGGTATTGCTTCGGCGAATAGACAGATTCAGACTCCTGTGCCGGAAGATGAGCAATAACAGCCAAAACATCAATAATGAAACCAAAATAATGCCCCCGATGTACAGGAATGATTCCCTGTAAATAGCAGGCAAACCCATACGAATACCCGACAATTGCAAGAAAGGTTCGCGAACCATTTCTGTAAAAGTACACCCCAAAACGACTGCCGACAATAACGTGAGCAAAAATTCGACCGTCAGCATCGAAAGCAACGAACCCCCCGAAGCGCCGCACACCATACGTAAAGCCAATTCCTTTTGACGCAGGCGGAAACGACTTACAAACAAAGTCAGGTAATTGAAAAGCGAACACAAAATGACTAACAGGCCAGATAAAGCGAAAATAAAAATATGCCAAAACTTAACGTCTCTTGGTACATTAGGGTCGGTATAACGAATCTTTGTGACAGGTTGAACAGTCAAGTTGTTGTAATTTCTTCCTAAAGTGATTTCATGTTCGTATAATTTCTTTTTAAAGGCTTCGACGTCCGTTCCGGCGTACAATTCAATGACCGTATTTTCACCCCATGAAGTCATCCAATTTTGACTTGTATTCGTTATGTAATTACCAAAGGGACGTATAAAATCAAAGGCATAATTACTATGATTGGACATATCCGAAACAATTGCACAAATCACTTCGCTACCGTTTACCGTTTTACCTATCGGATATTCGTCACCGAACAACTGACGAGCTTTTCCGCTTGTGATAGCAAGTTTGCGGCTATCCGGAATCATAAACTCCCGGCTGCCGTCCAATATTTTCACATCAAACATTCGGAAAAAAGCGGAATCAACCGAGATGTACATGGCCAGATATTCCTCATCTTCCACCTTCACCTTATCTATACGAGAGGCAGGTCTCAAGGGGGTAGCATCGGCAATTTCGGGAAACGTCGCTTTCAGATAAGCCGCCAATGGATTATGGGTACGCCGGCTAAAGCCTGCAGGTTCGTCAGGCGCCGACCTGTACACTACATAAAGTTGTTTGGCGTTTTTGTGGAAACTGTCGTAAGTCATTTCGTAGACAATCCACAGCGTCGCCAAGGCAAAGCAGGTAAAACCCACCGCCAAACCGACTACACTTATCAACGTCTGATTTGTGTACTTACGTAAATTACGCAAAGCCAATTTAAAATAATGTATATACATGGCTATTCCTCCCCGTTAATATCTTCCTTTTTCTCTTCCATAGTTTTAAAGTTTTTTTAAAAGTTTGAGCGCAAAATCGGTGTAGGGAGGGTAGCGAAACGGGACGTCAATGAGCTTTGATTTATGCAGTACGCTTCTGTAATGCGTAAAGGCGTCAAATCCGGCTTTTCCGTGATAGCTGCCAATGCCGCTGGCGCCTACTCCGCCAAAGGGCAGGCGCGGGACAGACAGATGTACGATGGTATCATTGATACAGCCGCCGCCAAACGAGAGGTTGCGTAAAAAATAGCGCTCGACCTTTTTATTAGTCGTGAAAAGATAGGCTGAAAGCGGTTTCGGACGGTCGTTGATCGTCTTAATAGCAGGTTCGAGATTTGTAAAAGTCAACAGGGGCATCACCGGTCCGAAAATTTCTTCGCTCATAACCGGCGTGTTCCATGAGACATTATTGAGCAAGGTCGGTTCGATCTGCCTTGTCGTTGTATTGGACTTTCCGCCTGTAATGATTTCTTCGCCTTCGAGCAAACCGAGCAAGCGATGGAAATGTTTTTCATTGATTATCTTGGGATAAGCGGGGTTTTCGCACGGATTGTCGCCGTACATGGCGCGAATGGCAGCTTTCATTTCGTCAATCAATTTTTGCTTGACCGATTCATGTACCAAAATATAATCCGGCGCTACGCAGGTCTGACCGGCATTGACAAATTTCCCCCAGACAATACGTTTGGCTGCAATTTTAAGGTTGGCCGTTTCATCTACGATACACGGACTTTTTCCGCCTAATTCCAGGATGACGGGTGTCAGATGTTGTGCCGCCACCTGCATGACGGTTTTGCCTACACTGGTGCTGCCGGTAAAAAATATCAGGTCGTAACGCTCATCTAACAATGCCTTGTTTTCTTCGCGCCCGCCTTCGACGACAGTGACATGTCCTGCATCAAATAATTCGCTGATCATGCCTGCTATCAACGACGAGGTAGCGGGTGAGTAGGCCGACGGCTTGACAACAGCACAGTTACCAGCGGCAACAGCCGCCATAACAGGCGTTACCGTCAGCATGAAAGGATAGTTCCAGGGCGACATGATCAGCGTCACTCCGTAGGGTTCGGGATAGATGCGACCATAAGAAGGGAAATTTTTAAGGTTGGAAGACACCCTTTTGGGTCGGTTCCACTTACGGATGCGCTTGAGTGTAAATCTCAATTCATCCAATACGGTGCCTACTTCCGTAGCATACGCCTCGAATGGCGGTTTGTTCAGGTCGTTTTTCAGCGCGGCCATGATTTCCTCGTCGTGACGACCGATCCATTTCTCCATTTTTTTCAATAAATCAAGGCGGAAACTCACCTCTTTGGTGTTCCCCTCGACGAAAAAAGCGCGTTGCTTTTGTAAAATGTCAGTAAAGTTTTTCATAGATTTTCTCCATCGTTTTCTGATTAAAAATAACTGGCACCGGATAGAGCGGGTTCGCTTCCTTTAGTGCACGTTTGGCGAGTGCGGGGATATCGCTCGCTATTAATTCGGGTAACTTGTCGGGAATACCCATTTGGGCGTTCATTGTTCGTATGGCGGCGATGAACTTTTCGGCATTTTCCTTTTTTGACAAGGTCTTCTCCGCGATACCGGCGACGGCAGCCATTTCCGACAACGATTTATAAACCTTGTCGCCATACATTTCTAATACGTAGGGCATGATAACTGCGTTTGCAAGGCCATGAGGCGTGCCGTATTGTCCGCCGAGCGTATGTGCAACTGCGTGAATATTACCAACGTAAGCGCGGGTAAAAGCGGCGCCTCCCAAGTAAGCGGCTTCTTGCATGTTTTTGCGCGCGGAGACATTTTGACCGTCGGAGTAAGCCGTAAACAGATTTCCGAAGATCAATTCCGTCGCTTTCAGTGCGTCTTTGCGTGTTTGCCGGGTATTACTGCCACCGATATACGCTTCCACAGCATGACAAAGCGCATCCATACCAGTACATGATGTAATGAATGGCGGCAGACCGACGGTAAGTTTCGGTTCTAACAAGGCATAATGAGGAAACAGCGACGGATCGTTTATCGCGTATTTCTCATGCGTAATACTGTCGGTAATAACGGCCGCCAACGTAGTCTCGCTACCGGTACCAGCCGTAGTAGGTATGGCGATGAAAAGCGGCATTCTTTTCAACACCTTCAGTTGTCCGCGCATCTTGCGAATACTTTTCTTCGGACGCGCCACCCTCGCTCCGACACCCTTTGCACAGTCCATCGGCGAACCGCCGCCCAATGCTACGATAGCGGTGCAGTTCTTCTCTTTGTAAAGCGCCAATGCTTCCTCAATGTTGTCAATGGTAGGGTTTTGCTGTGTCCGGTCATATACGGCGCAATTGATAGCGGCGCTTTCCAATACATGCAGCAAATCTTTGTGCAACCCTATTTTAACCAAGCCTGCATCGGTAACTAACAGGACGGATTTCACGCCCTTTTCGCGCAATAACGCTGCTAACGAATCAAAACTGTTCAGAATAACCGGACGCCTCCACGGGAGAAAAACGGTTGCGCAGCGAAACATGAACTGAAACAGTCGGCAATACATCTTATACATCATCAAAATCTCCTATTAATTTGGTAGCGCAAAGGTACTTGAAAATATCCTGATTTCAAATATTTTTTTCACCTGCTACCAATTCATACTCTTCCGCCAAATCGGCCAGTAAATCCAATTCCACATACTTAAAATAATTGTGTTCTTAATGTTTTGGAAGCAATATCCAATCTTTTTTTTGCCAGATTAAAATATTCGGTTTCGATTTCAAAACCATAAACATTCATGCCATAACGTAGTCCTGCAACCATTTCGGTGCCTGAACCGGCAAAGGGAATTAACAAAGTGCCTCCTTTTACGCCTGCAACCGTTAAAATTCGCTCTGCTACCCGAAGCGGTTTTTGGGTAGGGTGTGAACCAAACTGCATCTCTTCTTTTGTCTTATTGTTAGGGATATCCCAAACAGTACGCATTTGCTTCCCCTGTTCTTTTAACAGGTCGCAAGAGGAAAAAAAAGCTTTTGAATCATCGTAGTTAAAAATATACTCCCGTTTTTTATCGCCTCCCTTGTGCACCCACAAAATTGTTTCGTGACTTGCCGTCAAACGTCGACCTGATAGATTGGGAAACGAATTGCGTTTGTACCAAACGATCTCATTTATAATCTCTAAACCTAATAATTGACAACAAACATTTACAAATCCGGAATTATGATAGGTGGAATGTACCCAAATTGAACCGGTTGGTTTGATGACCCGCCTCAGTTCTTTCAACCAGAAATAGGTGCTTTGAAAAGAATCGTTTTGTGAAAGCAAATCCCAAACCTCACTGGTGAGTTTCCAGTCGCCGCCGAACCCTTGTATTTTCTTATCACCGTTATAATTCCAGTTTTTTGTAGTTGAAGCGCCGTAAGGAGGGTCAACAATACAAAGGTCAAAAAAATCGTTCTCAAAAGTTGGCAATGCTTCAAAAACATTCTTTTGCTGAAAATCAATTATTTTTTCAATCGCGTTCATAACTTATAACTTCTTTCATTTAATGTTTTCAGCCAGTATTTCTTTTAGTTGTCCCACATAATAAAACGGTATATTGAATAATCTGAACTTTTTGCCGTTTGGCGTCATAACTTCGTCAATCGAAAATGGTTGTGACCAGGCTCTTACAGCGATATTGTGCGGAGCTTCGTCCATGAATAAATGAAGGGAACGAAGTTTTGCATTATGTCCGGATTTTACTTCTACGGGTATAATTTTGCTGTCGAGTTGCATAATAAAATCCACTTCGGCATCCGAACCTTTTTTCTCGCGAACCCAAAATGCACGCTGTGCCGAAACGCGCGTTTCGTATGTTAGAAGTTCTTGTGCCACGACTTGTTCGGCAATTTTTCCGCGATAAGCATCCATAATGTCTTTTGATTCAAAAATTTCTTTTTGAATATTTGCGGCATAATTTACCAGGCCGACATCGTTCCAGATTAATTTCGGGGAGCGTTTAAGGTCGGCAGGGGCAGGCAGTAGTGTGGAAACAGCGGGATAAACAAGTTCGAGCAACATCGTTTTTTCCAGCGTACGGAACGCCTCACTCATTTCACGCGCTTTATAAGATGAATTGGCAAAATTTCCTAACGTAATACGTTGCATGGCAAAACCCCATCCTTCTTTCAGGATATATCTGATAATATGCCTCATCATGTCGTTTTTAGCATATTTTTCCACATCATCGCGATAACTTGTAAGCAATGTGTCATAAATTTCATACAGCGAAACAAAATCACGATATTCCGCAAAATGGGCGACAATCTCGGGCATCCCGCCTGTAAAAGTGAAAGTATTAAACAAACTCATTGCTTTTGAATGAATTGCTGTGGGCACCGCTTGCCGTTTAATTGCTTTTTCAAGTTCCGTCTCACCCATTGCCGTAAGAAATTCGCAAAACGAGCACGGACGAACAGCCAGATATTCAACCCGACCGACGGGAAATGAAATTTGGACGCTAATCAGTGTTTCTAAAAGCGAACCGGCTGCAATAACAAATATATCCGGTACCTCTTCGTAGAAATATCTTAACCTGCTAACTGCTGACGGAGAATACTGAATCTCATCAATAAAGAGCAAAACCGTCCCTTTGTTTCGCGGTTTATTACAAAACAGGAAAATTTGCGACACCAACTCGTCCATCGAAAAATCTTCTTCAAACAGCATTTTTGCTCGCTTGTTTTCGAGGTTCAGGTACAAATAGGTATCAAACCGCTTGGCAAATTCATCTACAAGGGTTGTTTTGCCAACCTGTCTTGCTCCTCTCAATATCAAGGGCTTGCGTCTTTGTTTTGCCGCCCATTTATTTAAATATGCTAATGATTCCCTTTGAAACATTGTGATATTTCTTTTTATTAACGCTGCAAAGATAATTAATTTGTTTCAAAGTGACGGCAAAAACCTCGATAATTTGATTCAAAGTGACGGCAAAAACCTCAATAAATTGTTTCAAAGTGACGGTAAAAATATCAATTATTTGCAATTTTTGAACCACAGGAGGAGCAAAAAAGCAAATGGGCGAAATTTTTTGTGCCGCAGTTGCTGCATTTTTTAAAGAGTTCAAGTCCGCAATGTCTGCAAAATGTAGTGACGAACATGGATGTGTCATTGATTCCAGACGGAAGCTCCCATTTACGTAAAAGGAAATCTTTTCCACAGGAAGGACAAAAATGATTGTCCAATGCTTTTTCGGCTATGGTCGTTTGAATCGTTTTGGCCCGCTCTTCGGTAGAAATCTTCAACTCCGCCTGTTTTTGGTCAATAAATTGACGGATGCGTTTGATGGCGTAATAACCCAATCCTATCGACAACACGACGCCAACCGAATAGCGAACATAACCTCCGTAACTTGGCAAATAGGGCACGAGACCGAAGAAAAAAGCATAGACCGAAAAAAGTGTAAACCCAAAATATAACGGGTAGAACTTGCGTTGCCGAAAGCGTACAAAGAAGAAAATGCCCAACGCAAGAATCGGCGCCACAAATATTAACCGTATTAAAAACACTTTCAGTTCGTACCATTTCAGTTCTTTCTCGTATTTTTCGTAGGCTACGGCGCGCTCCACAGATATAGACTGTCTGATTTCCTGCTTTTGCCTGTCGATTTCGTCAATCTGAGACTGTAACAGACTTAGTTGCGTCCGCCATTCCTGTTCGACTTTATAAAATTCGTCCAATTTTTCCGTGCGAGAGATGACCTCGTGGTCCTTGTCGGGCGAGCCTAAAGTCTTTCTTGTCTGTATCCAGTTGTCGAACGACTGTTTTTCGTTGGCATAATTCTCCTTTGCCATTGCAATAGTTTTTTCAATGGTCTCTTTTTTAGAATGTAAGATGTCGGTTTCGTCATCCTGTTTTGCTATTTCATCATCGAGTAATGCAAGCGCTGTCTTGTCTTCAAAATCTCCGGAGTATGGATAGGACGTCATATTTTCGAGGTCCCTGATAATCCTGTTCGACAAAAGAATCAGAAACAGACAAAGAATAAACGAGATAGAAAAATTAACCAATCTCGATGTCCGGTTGAGTTTTTTACTGTTGAGTTCCATTTTATCACTTCATTATTCGGGAAGCATGACTATCTCAATCGTATTTTTTTGTTTTAGGATTTCTTTGGCAAAATCTTGAATCGCTTTCACATCGGTTTTTGAAAATGTCTCTTTCCATTTCGTGTGCGTGTCTTTACCGTAAAAATAGTTGTTATACAGGACATTGCTCCAATACATGTTTTCTTTCTGATTTTGATTGTATTGGGAGATCATGTTTTCCTCCGTTTTTTGAAAATCATCGGACAAAGGACCGTTATCGGCGATTTTTTTAATTTCATCATATACCACTTCGATCAGTTCGTCTTTCATTTTAGGATCGGTATCAAACGTGACCATCAGCGTGTAACGTTCTTTCGGGAATGTAGAGATACTGCCCATAACCGAAGCGCCGTATGTACCACCCCGTTTCTCGCGAATCTCTTCGATATAGCGAATGCGGAGAATACGCGACAGATAGTTCATCGCCATCGCATTTTCATTCGTATTGGGCAGTTCGCCGGAATAAACAACATATACGGTGGCTTTGTCGACTTTCATCTGCCGTTCGAAATGACGCTTTACTTCACCCTGCATCGGGTATCTGCCCAAATCTTTATATGTTTCTTTTTTATTTCCGGTAAGTCCTCCCAGATATTTTGCAATCAGCGGCTTAGCGGTCTTCAAGTCGATATTGCCAAGAAAAATGAAAGTAAATGCGCCGGGATTGGCAAAACGTTGTTTATATACTTCCTGCATCTTCGACAGGCTCATTTGGTCTAAATCTTCTTCTTTTAAGGGTTTCGAGCGCGGATGAAAATTGCTCATATAAACACTCATCGTATCACTAATCGTATAGGAAGGTTCTGCGGATTGGTTTCTCAAACTGTTTCTCAGACGTCCCATCGCTATGTCGTAATCGTTTTGATCAAAACGCGGTTGTGTGAAGTAGAGATATGTCAATTGCAGCAAGGTTTCAAAATCTTTTGGAGAACACGACCCGCTGATGCCTTGATAAAGTTCGGAAAGCGACGGCATCGCGTTTACTCTTTTGCCGGTCAACATCTTATTCAAAGCCGTGCGGCTGAATTCGCCGACACCCGAACTGCTGACCACACTCATCATGCTTCTGGTTGCCGCCCAGTCGTCGTCGGTGAGTACCGACGTCCCGCCGAAACTATAGCCCGTAAATATTATTTCATCCTGTCTGAACTCGGTGGGTTTGATTATTACTTTTATCCCGTTACTCAATGTCCATTCGACGGCGTCTAATGCTGTATTTTTACTTTCCTTCGTTACCCTGCCGGCTTTGATATTTTTGGCAATCAGCGGCTTGTCGATAGCAACATCTTCGTATGGCAATACTTCATTTTTGTTTGCTCCATACATCACAATACCCAGTAATTCATCATTAGGCATGGTTACATCGGCTTTATCAGGGCCTGCAGCATATATTACCGTATTCGGACCATATACAATCAAGCTTTTTAAATAATCATTCAGTTCGGCAACTTGAATGTCGGGGTTGAATTTTTTGGTCAGGTTCAAGGTCTGTTCTTCGCTCATAATGGGCGTATTATTTTGAAAATGATTGTAAGCATACCGGTTGTATTCGGTGGAATTTCTATCATTACGCTCCTTATAACTGCTTTCCACACGTTGTAAGGTATTTGCTTTTGCACGTTCGAGTTCGCCGGGCGTAAAACCGAAGCGACGTGCCTGCTCCAAAAGCGCCATGACCTCTTTGAATCCGGCATCCAACTCATTATTTTTCGTGTTGACCGTCAAATTGAACGCATCGCGGTCGCCCGCAAAACTATAAATACCTGCAAAAGCATTTAAAAATTTGGCGTCCGGCAGTTGCTGTGCTTCGCTAAAACGGGCGCTCAGCATGGCGGAGATGTACCCTGTTACCAAGTCATAACGTATATATTCTTCGGTATTGCGTTTTGTCTTGTCGAATTTTCTCGGAAATTTTATATTAAGCGTGACGCTGCTTGTAGTCAGTTCAGGGTCTTTATATACATTAATGATAGGTTCAAGATTATCCGGCACGTTGAACTCGACCTTTTCTTTCATATTATCAGGGTTCGTTAGCGTACTGAAAAGGGTTTTAACCTTTCCTTCCATCATGTTCACATCAAAATCACCTACAATGACGACTGCTTGAAGGTTGGGTCGATACCAGTCGTCATAAAAATCAAGGATATCCTTTTGTGTAAAGTTGTTGATTATCGAAGTGTCGCCTATCACCGAACGGGTTGCGTAGGGTGTTCCCCCATAGAATGTCTTGTTCCGTTCGTAATAACTGCGTCTTGGTGCGGAGTTGCTTGTACGCCATTCTTCGCGAATCACACCACGTTCGGCGTCGAGCTCCTCCTGTTCGCAAAGGATATGACCGCTCCAATCGTGCAGGACCAGCAGGCAAGTATCAATGATTCCTTCGCGGGAGATAGGTACGTTCGTTAATAAATACTGCGTCAACGTTTGACCTGTTGAGGCGTTGATGTTTCCCCCGAACGAACAGCCGATGGATTGCATGTATTCCAGCATTGATTTGCCTGGGAAATTTTTCAATCCGTTGAAAGCCATGTGTTCGAGAAAGTGAGCCAATCCGTTTTGATTGTGTGTTTCGTGCAACGCGCCGATATCGTGCGCTATCCAGAAGCATGCTTTCCCTTCGGGTTTGGGATTATTACGGATATAATATTTCATGCCGTTAGGCAGGGAGCCGATACGCCAGGCCGGATCGACGGGGGCGGGCGTCTGTGCCTGAAGGGTCAAACACAGGATAATAGTTAATGTTACAAAGAATGTTTTCATAATGATATATGTTTTATAGATAGTTGAATTCAAGTGCAAAAATAATATTATTCTTCCTAATAAACAAATTTTATTTTTTTATGTCAGGGGGACGGAGGAATTGACATAAAGTTATGTCAATTCCTCCGTCCCCCTGACATAACTTGCTGAGAAGGACTTTTTGCGTGTTTTTCTATGATATTTCCTTCTTCATCTATCAATAGATACCAGGGAATGGAAATAGAAGCATTTTCCGGATTTCCGGAAAATAATACCATCAACTCAAGTTTAAGCGCGTCATTGGCGCGAATATGAGCGCCTGCCAAACGATAAAACCTGATTTCGTTTTTCCATTGTTCATCTTTATTATCTCCGTCGATGGAAATATAAAGCAGTTGAATGTCTTTTTCGAGCAGTATTTGATTTAAAACGTCGTTGTGTTCGAATTCTTTTTTGCACGGGCCGCACCAGGTCGCCCATACATCGACATATATTTTTTTACCCCTCAATGGTCGGATTGCTTCGTCCAAGGTGTTGAATGTTTCATAATCAGCTATCACCTTGCCCTGTTCAAAAGGTTTCCCGATGCTTTCATGGAAACTGACGATTTTATCGATGTAGGGTCGGATGTATTTTGAATAAGCGCTTTTAGGGTAATCATTTTCAAATTGTTCAAACAAAGTACCCAATTCTTTCTCGAAATCACCCTTATAAGTACCTTCATAACTCTCCATCCAAAGATACCTTGCCCGGAAGAACTCAAGCGCTTTCCCGTTTAAATATTTTTTTGCCTCGTGGAGGATATGTGTGTGATACGTTCCGTTATTTCTAAGTTCTCTAAGTTTTTCAATATCCAAATCGCCATGAATAAATTGTTTGTACTCCTGCACAAAAAAATTTGAATAGCCCGCCCAATAAGAAGAAATATAGAGGCTTTCATCACTGACAGGATATAAAGCGTAGATTTTTTCCAAATAACCTGGTAAGTCGCCCTCGTCTTTATTATACCTCAGCCTGTACGATTCGTATGATTTGATGATCAACAACCTTGCTTCTAACGCCGTATAATAACAATCCCTGTCTTTTTGTGCCAAATCGAAGAACGATTTTGTGATCTCCCTGTTATCCAATAGTTCTTTGAATTTTGTCAGGTCAGCGAGCTTTAAGTCGTTGATTTGCTGCTGAACGGAAAAGTAGGGCAAAGTGTCGTTGCCGTAAAGCCATTTTCTTAATTCACTATCCACATACACAGGGTCAGGGTCCGGCAATGTCGCATACAGCATTTGCCCCCTTTCATTCGCCCCTGTTATGAGCGACTTTTTTTCGGGACTTAATAGTACATGGTAGCTATTTCCCGGCTCCACGAGTAGCTTCACGCGATTTTGATAGTCTTCACTAAAAATGGTTATAAAGGCCGGCTCCGTAAACTTTTTTAATTTCAATGCGAATTTGCCTGCCTCACTTTGAGTTAAGGTATCCGTAAATCCAAGAAAAGTTATCCCGGCGTGAGGTACCGAATAAATAAGTTTGTCTACATCGGGCTGCTCCTGAACCTCAATGGTAATGAGCGTTTCCTGCTTGGCGCATCCTGTTATTATTAAATCAACAAGAATCCCAAATGACACGATTAAAACCCCCGAAGTAATCGTTCCCATGCCAAAAGACAGCAAGCCATTCAAGAAACTCATCACATCCATTCGCGGTATCCTTGTCGGCTGTCCGCAATTGGAACAAAAATTGCCGTGTACCGGCTCTTTAAAATTATTGCAACTGTTCATACGATAATAATGTGATCTCATTCTCCCAATTTCTGCGCAAAGATAACCTGAATTATTCATACTAACATGAATTATTTATGTTTTTTTCCGAAGCATACAATTAAAAAAACGGGGCTGTCAAAAAAAACCTTTATACGGTCAACTTTGACAGCCCCTAAAGGGGATGTTTAAATTAAAATGAACAAAAAATATTATTTGGATATACTAAATCCCCTTTTTCATCTTTTTCTGTTTATGTTCTTTACGGACTCAACGGTCGGGATTAGCGTTCCACTTCTTGCCAGCCAAAAATATGCGCTGCATTCTTCATAACTACGACGCGATTATTTTGGAGGCCAATATAATTAGCTCCGGAAGCGTCGCCTGATGCCGTTTCAATATAAAAGAAGTCAGTACTTGCACGATTTTCTTTACGGAAAGCGAACACGCTGTTGTTAGTAGGCTCCGCCTCAAATGTCAAACGCACCCATGTATTATAGTATGTATAATCCGGATTTTTCGGACTTCCGTCAGGATTAAATGCCAAATCGGTCGCGTCGGTCAGGTAGCCTCCTCCTCCGTTACCGGTTCCTTCTCCTTCGGAATATATCGTGTAGAGACTTTTACCTTCCGACACGCCGACTTTCTTCAACTTGAATACATCCTTCATATTGGGATATTGAATACTGTTGTACATTTCCAAATAAGTTATTCCTTTTGTATTAGAGGAAAATGCACTCGTGCCGTCTTCGTACAGATATTCATTATTACGATAATAATTAAATATCCGAACATATTTCTCATCGCCGAAATCAATGTAGAATGGGTGTTCGGTTTCTTCAATGGCAAAAGAAGTAGGTTCTGGCGACCATTCGTTGTCTCCCCGAATATATAGATATTCGGTAGCCGGATCAACATATATGTAATATGAACTGCCTAAAATTCCATACGATGATAAATCACTGATTAGCTCTGAAATAATTGTATATCCGCCGGTGCTTTCATCGTAGATGAAAGAGTAGGTATAATCATTCGGATTTTTCAAATCCACTACCGTTCCGTTGTCTATTTTCAATTGATCTCCTTCCCGGGTAGCGCTCACTACTGTAAAATTATCTAAAATCCTTATATCAATTCCGCCGGGAACAACGGCGGCAGGCGCCACATATACTTCTTCTCCATAAAAATCCACATACTTTATCAAATACCTCGTGTTGTCTATTTTATCCAAGTAAAAATTGTCGCCCTCTGTTCCAATTCCAAAAACGAGTTCCCCCCAACGTTCTCTGTTCCTTATATAAGCATTACCAACCTTAAACTTCACATACCCCGAAACGCCTTGGTAATACACGGTTTTATCTACTTTTATTACCGAAACTGTAAAATCTTCGACAAAAGGTTCGTTTCTCGATGCGCCGTTGGCAATGGTGGCGGTCACGGTAACTGTTCCTTCATCTGTGGCGGTCAGGATGTTACCTTCGGAGAGGCTCGCGCCGGTAGTTCCGGCATCCTTTATCGACCATTCAATTGTTTGGTTGGTAGCATCGGAAGGCATCACGGTGGCGGTGAGGGTCAGCGGGACGCCAACTTCCGTTTCGGTGGGGACATCCGATATTTCAGTTACAGCAACAAAATCGTCAGTTACCGTAATACTGAAGTCTTTGGTAAAAGGAGTGTTTCTCGATGCGCCATTGGCTATGGTGGCGGTCACGGTCGCCATTCCGGCCGCTGTGGCGGTCAGGATGTTGCCTTCGGAAAGGCTTGCGCCGGTGGTTCCGGCATCCTTTACCGACCATACAATTGTTTGGTTGGTCGCGTTGGAAGGCGTCACTGTGGCGGCAAGGGTCAGCGGTGCGTCAACTTCGGCCTCTGTGGGGACTTCCGTAATATCGGAAACTGCAACAAAATCGTCGTTTACCGTAATACTGAAGTCTTTGGTAAAAGGAGCGCTTCTCGATGCGCCACCGGCAATGGTGGCGGTCACGGTTGCTGTACCGGCTGCTGTGGCGGTCAGGGTATTGCCTCCGGAAAGGGTAGCGCCGGTAGTTCCGGCATCCTTTACCGACCATACAATCGCCTGATTGGTAGCGTCGGATGGCGATACGGTTGCGGTAAGCGTAAGGGGAATGTTTACTTCGGCTACAGTGGCTACGCCTGTAATGCCTGTTACTGCTACAAAATCATCTTCTTCCGTATCATTGCAACCTGTGAAAGCAATCAGGACGGATACCATGAGAACGGTCAACTGGAAAATGCCCAAAAAAGGGGCGACGGTTTTAAACTTTTTCATTTTTTTCTGTTTATGCTCTTTACCGAGCGGTTAATAATTATCTTATGTTTGAATGCTTTAATCACTGAACAACAGCCTTTATGGAAATCCCGCCTTCAACAGATACAACTGCAATACCCGACGGAACGGAAACTGTCGTCATGTCGGACGAAACGGTACCGGTAAATATCACTTGTCCCAGCATGTTGCTTATCACAACTTTCTTGCCTGTCGCGTTATGTATGGCAATACAACCCGTTCCGCCAATAACTTTTACATTGGATGCGGCGCCTGCAACGGTTTCGTTGTTAATAGACGGGCCTTCTGTTTTTTCCATAATAAATGCCGTACAACTCAAAAAGTCGTCAGACCGCATAATTACAACAGGTATGGATAGGTTTAGAAGATCAATCCAGCCGCCTTGTTTCGGTTCGATCATAGGAGAACTGAATACAAGACGTTCTCTTGTTTCGGATTCTATTACAAAAGTTCCCATATCACTGTTAACGGATCGAAATGAGAAGCAAACGTCGTTGTGGTAGTTGTTCCAAGTTCCGAAGTCATAATATGCTCCTAACCTATCAGGGTATCCCGGACGGCGTTCTGTGCCGTAAAAGTACAACTTGCCGCCTGAAAGCGTTGCTGCATATAATGCAGAACCGTCAATATAGGTCTTGCCGTTGTCAGCCGTCTTTGAATATTCGGATGGCGACAGATATTTATTGACTTCGCTCATGATATAGAGACGGTCGTGAACATGGATAGCGTCAACAAAGGCAAGACGGTCATACGAATTATATATGTATCGATTATCACGCACCAAAGCGTTGAGATTGCCGTTGCTACCGGGGAGCCGAGCCGAATCGGTGGCATTGACTAAATAACGACCGATGGTGTACGGTTGTAACGGTTGTGAGTCGCTGCCTTCAATGGTTATTTCATCGCCTTTAACAACTTCAACTCCCACCGCGAGCATATACTGAGGCTTTTGCAAGCCCGTACCCCGATTGACATAAGCGGTATCTACATATATCACGTAATGGTATTTAATCGTGCCGTCTAAAGCCACTTCCGGACGATGATATAATATATTGCCTAATCCAAGAAAGTTAATCCCCTTACCATAATCAATATCACTAATGGCATCTTCGCATAATTTTTGATTGTGGTTGTTAGCCATGCTAATTTCATAAAAACCCGGAAGATCATCGTTCTTGATATATCCCGTCTGCGCTACTGCATTGGTAACAATGGACATCATGACGGCTATGGCCATCCATGTACGGCATAATTTTTTTTCACTCATCCGATTCCTCTGGCGTACCCTGTTTTTTAAATGGTTTTCGGCTTCCATTGCTTTTTCGGATTTAATGTACTGTTTCATAAGTGTTTAATTTAAAAAATTTGTAATTTATTGATAGATGTAATTTTAAAATGTAAATTATAATATCTAATGCTTTATTCACTGAACAGCAACCTTTCTGGAAATCCCGCCTTCAACCGATACAACTGCAATACCCGACGGAACGGAAACGGTCGTCAGGTCGGATGCAACGGTACCGGTATATATCACTTGTCCCAGCATGTTGCTTATCACAACTTTCCTGCCTGCTGCGTTATGTATGGCAATACTGCCTGTTCTGCCAACAATTTTTACATTGGATGCGGCGCCTGCAACAGTTTCGTTGTGAACAGACGGGCCTTCTGTTTTTTCCATAATAAATACCGTAGCGTGCATAAAGTCGTTAGACCGCGAAATCACAGGCACTACGCCATTAAGAAGATAAATCCAACCGCCATGTTCCGGTTCGATCATAGGATTACCGATTACAGTGCGATTTGTTGTTTCGGATTCAATAATGAAAGCTCCCCAATTACCATAGGTGCGAAATGAGAAGCAAACGTCGTTGTGGTAGTTGTTCCAAGTTCCGAAGTCATAATATGCTCCTAACATATAGGTTTCCGGACGGCGTTCTGTGCCGTACAACTTGCCGCCTGAAAGCGTTGCTGCATATAATGCAGAGCCGTCAATATAGGTCTTGCCGTTGTCAGCCGTCGTTGAATATTCGGATGGCGACAGATACTTATGGACTTCGCTCAGGATATAGAGACGGTCGTGAACGTGGATAGCATCTACAAAGATCAAGCGATCATTGTTTTGTATCATGAAATCGGGTCTAAAGCCAAAGATTCCACCGCGAGCCGAATCGGTAGCATTGACTAAATAACGACCGATGGTGTACGGTTGTAACGGTTGTGAGTCGCTGCCTTCAGCGGTTATATCGTCGCCGTTTACAACATCGACTCCCACAGCGAGCATATACTGAGGCTTTTGCAAGCCCGTACCCCGATTGACATAAGCGGTATCTACATATATCACGTAATTGTATTTAATAGAGCCGTCTTCAGCCGGTATTGGAGGATAATAAACCGAATTGGCTATCCCAAGAAAATTAATCCCCAGACCTTGCGAATACTGACTAAGGGCGTCTTCGTGTAATTTTTCATTGGGGTTGCGATCCCTGCAAATTTCATAAAAACCCGGAAGATCATCGTTCTTGATATATCCGCTCTGCGCTACTGCATTGGTAACAATGGCCATCATGACGGCTATGGCCATCCATGTACGACTAAATTTTTTTTCACTCATCCGATTCCTCGGACATGCCCTGTTTTTGAAATGGTTTTCGGCTTCCATTACCTTTTCTATTTTAATGTACTGTTTCATAAGAAAAAATGAACAATGAACAAAGAAATCTTTTTCATTAAGGATTGGGTGTAATTAGAATACGATTGCTTTTACTGTTTGTTCGCCCGACGTTACGATATAAATACCGCGCGTGTTGAGGGGAATCTGTGCAGTTTCGGCTTTGGCCGTGCCGTTATAAACAAGCTGTCCGGCGAGGCTGTAAACGCTGAAGGCTTTGCCTGCCTGGAGGCCGCTGACATGCAGGACGCCGCCGGAGGCGAAGGCTTTCAAGGCGGTTGAGGTTGCGATAATTGCATTAGCGGTGTAATCGTATTCCACAATCGTTCCAAAATCCATCCATACAGGCGTGTCTCCGTAAAGCGCTTTTGTGCCGGTCGGCACGTACAGGGTCGAATTGATGGTTGTGTAAGTTCCAAATGCAAAGGTGGTAGCAGGTATCTGCAGCGGCGTATCCCAGGCCACCGTCACACTTGCGTCGAGTGCGCCTGCATAGGAAAAAGCGTATTCGCCGATTGATGTGACCGAAGGCGGAATAGATATTTCAACAAGTGAACAACCGTCGAAAGCGCCCGCTCCAATAGTTGTTACATTGCCGGGAATTGAGATTGACGGGATGTCAGAACCGGCAAAAGCGCCTTCCCCGATTTTTGTTATTGAACCGGGTATTGTGACGGAAGTAAGGTAATAGCAATTAGCAAAAGAAAAATCCCCGACTGTCGTAATATTGTCTTCGATCACGACAGAAATAATTTCATCAGTGTAGTCAAACCATGGGGTCGAAAAAGTTACGGGAGCAATGACTTCAAAATCAGGCATCGCTTCTGAGACTGCTGTCGTTGAGATGGTCATGACGCCCGACAAATCCAGCGAAGCCGACATGGTAGCCGATAATTCCCATGTTAATACATCCTCTCTTTCCTCGACAATCTTAGGGAAAAACCTCCATGGATCGACCTTCCGGTATAGAGATTTAGTACCTGCCGGCACATACAGGGTTGTCCTACCGAGATATCCTTCGAATATATTATCCGGCACGGAGAGCGGTGTCTCCCATTCAACCGTAACGGAGGCCAGGGCGTTTACCCCCCCAAAAGCAAAAGCCCCTTGTCCGATTGATGTGACCGTTTTTGGAATTGTTAGCGTCGTAATCCTGGAGCAGCCGCCAAAAGCAGCCATTCCTATACTTGTTAAGGAATCGGGCAGTGTGACGGAAGCAAGTTGTGAACAACCCCAGAAAGCGCGTTCTCCGATCGTTGTTGCCATTGCGGGCAGTGTGATGGCTTCAAGAGCGGTACATTCAATAAAAGCGCGTTCTCCGATTGATAATACCGAGTTGGGGATGGTAACGGACGACAGATTCATGCAGGAAAAAAAGGCATAATCGCCAATCGTCGTTATATTGTCTTCAATGACCACCGAACGAATATCGTTTCTCACAGTAAACCACAACGGACTGTATTGGTCCGTATAAGCGGAAACGGTATAATCCGGCATCGCTTCCGATTCGGCCGTTGTAGTGATGGTCAGGACGCCGTCGGTGTCGAGCGTCGCGGTCATGGTTTC
>Ga0099364_10002858_pt1 | contig 27283 bp, 21 predicted proteins | sample TergutTh196P3_FD_73070 | JGI IMG/M metagenome (GOLD analysis project Ga0099364, IMG submission 73070) | Microcerotermes parvus P3 segment gut microbial communities from Pointe-Noire, Republic of the Congo - Th196 P3 | ecosystem: Host-associated > Arthropoda: Insects > Digestive system > Gut ... | reverse complement strand
CGGCTTGGAGTCGTGCTGCCAACCACCGCCCAGCGTGGCCCGACCCCACCCGCCGGTCGCCGACCGCTCGAACGCGTCGGTCGCCAACGAGTCACCCGGCTTGAGCTGCTGCACCTGACCGGACACGGTCACCGACACCTCGGGGCTCTTGGCCACGTTGCCGAACGGGTCCACAGCCGTCACCCAGTACTTCTGCGTCGTCCCCGACGGCGCCTGGGTGTCGGTCAGCGTCACCGTCCCGCGCGACCACCACGACGACGAGACCTTGGTCTCGGCCACCGGTCCGCCGACCTCGGTGTTGCGGTACAGCCGGTAGGTCAGGTCGGAGTTGTCGTAGTCGTAGTTCGCCACGATGGTGGCCGTCACCCGACCCGCCTGCAGCGAGCGCACCGTCGGCGTCGCCCACTTGGTGCCCGACAGCTTGGGGCCGTGGGCGTTCGGCGCGACGCTCGGCATGGCGAACCGCGCCAGACCCTCCTGCCCCACACCGTTGACCTGGGTGAACTCGCCGCCGTAGACCAGGTACGTCCCGTTGCCGGTGACGTGCCACGGGCCCTGCTTGAGCCCGGTGTACGTCCCGGCGGGGAACTGCGGGTACCAGTTCAGCAGCGACGGCGACGGTTCGCCCTGGTGCTTCATGTGGTCGTAGCCCGCCTGGATCAGCGAGGAGACCTTGCCCGTCGCGGCCTTGGAGAAGGCGACCGCCCGGTAGTAGTCCGGCACCTGGTTGCGGGTGTCGGGGAACCCGCCGATGGCCCCGCACCAGTGCGCGTGGCTGGCCTGGTACACCGCGTCACCCATCGGGAACACCGAGTAGGTGTCACCGTGGCAGTCGGCGTGCCAGATCAGCTGGCCGGTGCGCGCGTCCGACCGGAACACGCCCTCCGAGGTGAGGGTCCCGCCGTGCTGGTAGGCGCTGCCGTAGACGCTGTCGCCCTCCGCGACCAGGCCGGTGATCGTGCCGCCACTGCCACCGGGCAGGGTCTTGATGTACTGGTTGGTCGGGAAGGACTGCACAGCGCCGCTGGTCGGGTCGACCGACCCCAGGCCAGGCACCGCCTGGTTCGACAGCCGCAGGTACCGGCCGCCCACCACCAGCCGGGAACCGTCCGGGGTCAGGGCCAGGGCTGTCACCGCCTCGTCCGCGTCGGCCCGGAAGGGCAGCACCGACCCGTCGGCCGCGCTGAACCCGGCCAGGTGCTTCCGGTCCAGCAGCGTCGCGCCGGACTTCGGGCCGACCTTGAGGAAGTTCCCCCCGATGTACACCGCGCTGTCGCTGGCCGCGATGGACAGCACCTTGGTGCTGGCCACCGGCTGGAAGGTCTCCACCAGCGAGCCGTCAGCCGTGCTGAAGGCCGCGATATTGACCCGCCACTTGCCGTCCACGTGCGCGAACGCCCCGCCGACGTACAGGCGCTGACCGTCCGGCGAGACCGCCATCGACAGCACCTCGCCGTCCAGCGTGTGGTTGAACGGCAGCAGCTCACCGGTACGCACGTCGTAGGCCAGCAGGTAGGTCCGGGTCACCTCACCGGTACCCCGCGCCGCCCCGGCCGGACGGACCCTGGTGAAGTCACCACCGACGTAGACGGTGTCCCCCACCACGGCCTGCGTCCACACCACACCGCCAGCCCGGTTGTTGTACGTACCGCCCGAGATCTGCACCGTCGGCAACGAGTCCAGCGCCACCGTCACCGGCGTAGCCGGGTTGTCCGGGTTAGCCGGTGCCGAGTCCGCACTGGCCGGGGCCGCCAGCCCCACCGTCGCCACCGCACCGACCGCCACCAGGGCCAGAGCCCTTCGCCAGAGCATCCGTCTCACTTGTTACCGTCCGATCTACCCGACACCTTGGCATCGGTCGTCTCGGGGCCACGCGCCCAGGTACACACCACCTCAGCATGTACTTGTCGAGCGTATGGTCCCAACGTAGTGAAACGGACTATCTGGCCATAACGTTCATCCACCTTCCGTAACGACTTCACCCGACAGGACGGCCTTTGCGCAGGGCCTCGTTCTCGGCGACCGTCTCCGGGTCCCAGGCGCCGGTGAGCCCGTTGACGCTGGGTGGACGGGGCAGCAGGTCAAGGGGCCTACCCAGCAGTGGCGGTCAGGTCGTCGAAGGTCACCACGACCGGCAGCGGCGTCACCGACGCACCGGTGTACCCGGCCACCTCGACCGAACCAGCCGCGCTCACCGAGGAGTCCGACAAGGCCAGCTGCCAGGCCGCAGGCTCCGGCGTACCCACCTTCCACGCCTTGCCCTGCAGCTGGTTGCCGACCACCCGCAGCCGCAGCCGCAGCTGCTCACCATCACCCAGCGTCACCCCAGGCACCACCTGCGCCAAGGTCGTCTGGGTCCCGTTGACCTGCTTGAGCAGCTGCACCGTCTCCACCTGCCCCGAGGGCAGGACGTTAGCCCGCAGCAGATACCCAGACCTGAAGTCCGCCGTCGTACGCGCCCCCACCCACAACCGGGTCGTACCCACCGCCGGACGGCCAGCCAGACCCACCGACACCGCCACGTCCACGTTGGCCTGCTTCACGTCCGCCAGCTGGGCCCGCTGCGTGCGACCAGCCTCACCGATCGAGATCCGCGCCTTGCCCCCAGACACCGAGTACCAGGCCGGCTTGGAGTCGTGCTGCCAACCACCGCCCAGCGTGGCCCGACCCCACCCGCCGGTCGCCGACCGCTCGAACGCGTCGGTCGCCAACGAGTTACCCGGCTTGAGCTGCTGCACCTGACCGGACACCGTGACCTGCACCCAGGTGCTGCGCGCCTCGTTGCCGAACGGGTCGACCGCGACGACCTCGTACTGCTGCACCGTCCCCGGAGGGGCCTGGGTGTCGGTCAGCGTCACCGTCCCGCGCGACCACCACGTCGAGGACACCTTGGTCTCGGCCACCGGACCACCCGCCTCCGTACCCCGGTACAACCGGTACGTCAGGTTCGAGTTGTCGTAGTCGTAGTTCGCCGGGATCGTCACCGTCACCTGACCGGCCTGCAGCGAGCGTACCGTCGGCGCCGCCCACTTGTTGGCACCCGTCTTGGTACCCGTCATCATCGGGCCCGACTTGTTCGGCGCCACCGACGGCACCGCGAACCGCGCCAGGCCCTCCTGCGCCACACCGTTGACCTGCGTGAACTCACCACCGTAGACCAGATACGTCCCGTTACCGGTCACATGCCACGGACCCTGCTTGATCCCGGTATACGTCCCAGCCGGGAACTGCGGGAACCAGTTCAGCACCGACGGCGCCGCGTGGCCCACCATGGAGTTGTAGTCGATCTGCATCATGGTGTTCCGGCCGGTGGCCGCCTTGGAGTAGGCGTTCGCCCGGTAGTAGTCCGGCACCTGGTTGCGGGTCTCGGCGAAGCCGCCGTTGTTCTGGCACCAGTGGACGTGGCTGGCGGCGTAGACCGCGTTGCCCATGGGGAACACCGAGTAGGTGTCGCCGTGGCAGTCGGCGAACCAGTCCATCTGGCCGGTGCTGGCGCTGGCACGGAACACACCCTCGGTGTTGACACCGCCGTAGGCCGTGATCCCGCCGTAGACGCTGTCGCCGTCCACGGCCAGGCTGGCGATGTACGACACGGAGCCGCCGACCTTGACGTAGCTGTTGGTCGCGAAGGACAGCGCGGCGCCGGTGGTCGGGTTGACCGAGCCCAGCCCCGCCATCATGGTGCTGCCCAGCCGGGAGAACCGGCCCCCGACCACCAGCCGCGACCCGTCCTGGGTCAGGGCCAGGGACGTCACCGCGTTGTTGGCGTCAGCCCGGAAGGGCAGCACCGAACCGTCGGCCGCGCTGAACCCGGCCAGGTACGACCGGTCCACCAGCGTCGCGCCGGACTTCGGGCCGACCTTGAGGAAGTTCCCGCCCGCGTACACCGCGGTGTTGCTGGCCGTCAGCGCCAGCACCTTGGTGCTAGCCACCGGCTGGAAGGTCTCCACCAGCGACCCGTCGGCCGTGTTGAACGCCGCGATGTTCACCCGCCACTTGCCGTCGACCTTGGAGAACGCTCCGCCCACGTACAGGCGCTGGCCGTCGGGTGACACCGCCATCGACAGCACCTCGCCGTCGAGCGTGTGGTTGAACGGCAGCAGCTCACCGGTACGGATGTCGTAGGCCAGCAGGTAGGTCCGCGTCACCTCGTTCGCACCCCGCGCCGCCCCGGCCGGACGGGCCCGTGTGAAGTCGCCCCCGGCGTACACGGTGTTCCCCGCGACGGCCTGGGCCCACACCACGCCACCAGCGCGGTTGTTGTAGGTGCCACCCGAGATCTGCACCGTCGGCAGCGCGTCCATCGCCACCGTCACGGGAGTGGCCGGGTCGTTCGGGTTGGCCGGTGCCGAGTCCGCGCTCGCCGGGGCCGCCAGCCCCACCGTCGCTACTGCACCGATCGCTACCAGGGCCAGAGCCCTTCGCCAAGGCGTCTGCTTCACTGCATCGTCCGATCAGTCTTGAGGTCGTCCGGTCGTCTCGGACTGCTCCCTTGCAGCCCGGGCACGCACCACGGCCGAGGTACGTACACGCGGATCCTAGAGCAAGACAGACAAATGGGCCATACCCGAATCGGCCCTGCCCCCCGCTCAGCCGAATCGGCCGGAGATGTAGTCCTCGGTGGCCTGTTTCCCCGGAGTGGAGAAGATCGTCGCAGTGTCGTCGATCTCGACCAGGCGACCGGGCTGACCGGCCTCTTCGAGGTTGAAGAAGCCGGTCCGGTCGGAGACCCGGGCCGCCTGCTGCATGTTATGGGTGACGATAATGATGGTGTAGCTGGACTTGAGCTCGGCGACAAGGTCTTCGATGGCCAGGGTCGAGATCGGGTCCAGGGCCGAGCAGGGCTCGTCCATGAGCAGCACCCGCGGCCGGACCGCGACAGCCCGGGCGATGCACAGCCGTTGCTGCTGCCCGCCGGACAGGCCCGATCCGGGCCGGTCCAGCCGGTCCTTGACCTCGTTCCACAGGTTGGCCGCGCGCAGAGACTGCTCGACCAGGTCGGCGGCGTCGGACTTGTTGATCCGCCGGTTGTTCAGCCGCACCCCGGCCAGCACGTTCTCCGCGATCGACATGGTCGGGAACGGGTTGGGCCGCTGGAAGACCATTCCGACCTGGCGGCGCACCGCCACCGGGTCGACGCCGGGGGCGTACAGGTCCACCCCGTCGATATCGACCGTGCCCTCGACCCGGGCGCCGGGGATCACCTCGTGCATCCGGTTCAGGGTCCGCAGGAACGTCGACTTGCCGCAGCCCGACGGGCCGATCAGCGCCGTGACGCTCCGCGGCTCGATCGACATGGTGACCCCGGCCACCGCCAGGAAACTCCCGTAGTAGATGTTGAGGTCTTTGGCCTCGATGCGTTGCGACACGGTCTATTCTCCCTATCCCCGGACCTTGGGGGCGAACCAGCGGCTCACCGCACGGGCCACCAGGTTGAGCAGCATGACGATGATGATGAGGGTCAGGGCGGCCGCCCAGGCACGGTCGAAGTTGATGGTCGGGACACAGTCGACGGCACCGGGCGCGCAGGACGTCAGACCCCGGCCGTACTGGTCGTAGACAAACACCGGTAACGTCATCATGTTCTCGTGGAACACGTCCCGGTTGATCGAGGCGGTCATGCCCACGGTGATGATCAGCGGTGCCGTCTCGCCGATCACCCGGGCCACCGCGATCATCACACCGGTGGTCAGCCCCGCCACCGCGGTACGCAGGACGACCTTGATGATGGTCAGCCACTTCGGCACGCCCAGGGCGTACGACGCCTCGCGCAGCTCGTTGGGCACCAGCCGCAGCATCTCCTCGCTGGAGCGGACCACCACCGGGGTCATGAGCACCGCCAGGGCCACCGAACCGATGATCCCCGCCTTCTGGGGCCCGACGGCCAGGTAGAACAGCGCGAAGGCGAACAGCCCGGCGACGATCGACGGGATACCCGTCATCACGTCCACCAGGAACGTCACCGCGCGGGCCAGCTTCCCGGTACCGTACTCGACCAGGTACACCGCGACCATCAGCCCGATCGGCACCGAGATCAGCGCCGCCCACCCGGTGACCAGCAGCGTGCCGAGGATCGCGTGGTAGGCGCCACCGGCGTCCATACCGCCGAAGACGTTGCGCATCGAGTGCAGCAGGAAGTACGCGTCGAGCCGACCCGACCCGCGCGACAGCACGGACCAGACCAGCGACACCAGCGGGACCATGGCCAGCGTGAACGCCAGGTACACCACCAGGCGCATGGCCCGGTCCTTGCGCTTGCGCACCGGGTCCACCCGGCTCAGCGCCGCCTGGAGGTCTTCGGAGGTGCCGACCGGCGGGGCGGTGCCCGTCGCGGTGGTATCGGTCGCAGCCATATCAGTTCGCCCCGGAGAAGTCTTTGCGGCGGGCGACGATCGCCCGGGCGGCCATGTTGACCATCATGGTGATGACGAACAGGGCCAGCCCCGTGGCGATCAGCGCCGAGTGGCCCATCGGGCTCGCGTCGTTGAACTTCGCGGCGATATTGGCCGCGATGGTCTGCTGCTGGCTGCCCACCAGCATCTTCAACGAGTAGAGCATGCCCGGCGAGAGCACCATGAGCACGGCCATGGTCTCCCCCAGCGCCCGTCCCAGCCCCAGCATGGACGCCGAGACGATACCCGAGCGCCCGTACGGCAGGACGGCCATGCGGATCATCTCCCACCGGGTCGCCCCCAGCGCCAGCGCCGCCTCTTCGTGCAGCGTCGGCGTGGTCAGGAACACCTCGCGGCAGACCGCGGTGATGATCGGCAGGATCATCACCGCCAGCACCAGCGAGGCCGTCATGAGTACTCGGGGCGGGTTGGACGCGTTGCCCGCCGAGTCCCCCGCGAACAGGGGGATCCAGCCCAGCCAGCGCACCAGCCACGAGAAGACGGGGTGCAGCAGCGGGGCCAGCACCATCACGCCCCACAGGCCGTAGACCACCGACGGGATAGCGGCCAGCAGGTCCACCAGGTAGCCCAGGGCGCTGGCCAGCCGTCGCGGCGCGTAGTGAGAGATGAACAGCGCGATACCGATGGCCACCGGCACCGCGACGGCCAGGGCGACGAGCGCCGCCAGCACCGTCCCGAAGACCAGCGGCCCGACAGCTTCCAGCACCGAGCTGCCGTCGGGGATCCACCCGACCTCGTCGGAGACCGACCGCCCGGCCCGCAGTGCCGGCCAGGCCTGGACCACCAGGAAGATGGCGACCGCGGCCAGCACCATCACAATCAGGACGCCGGAGGTCACCGCGAGGTAGCGGAACCCCCGGTCCAGACCACGGCCGGAACGTCGGCCCGTCACAGCCAGCCGGTCCGCGACCGCGACGGCCGCCCGACGGGTCGACGCGTCGCCGTTCTCAGACGCGTCACCGTTCTCAGACGCGTCACCGTTCTCAGACGCGTCACCGTTCTCGAGCCCGTCGCCGTTCTCGAGCCCGTTCTCAAGCGCGCCGTTCTCAAGCACTGTGCGCTCCTCGCAGCATCGTCGTCTCGGCGCTGGTCTGGTGGTCCTGGTGCGCTCGGGCGGCTGGCCGTCGTGACGACCAGCCGCCTGAGGCAGACCCAGCCAGGACGGGTCAGCCCTTGGCCTTGATCGAGTCGACGGCGTTGCGGGCCTCGGCGCGCAGCGCCTCGGAGATCGGGGCGGAACCCGCCGCCGATGCCGCCTGGGCCTGGCCTTCAGCGCTGATCACGTAGGTGAGGAAACCCTTGACCAGATCGGCCTGGGCCGTGGTGTCGTAGGTGTCGCACACCGCCAGGTAGGAGACGAGGATCACCGGGTAGGCCCCGGCCTCGGTCGTCGTCCGGTTGATGGAGAACACGATGTCGTTGTCGGCCCGGCCCTCGGTGCTGCGCTCCGAGGCGTCCAGGGTGGCCGCGGCGCCCTCGGCGGTCGGGCCGACGAACTCGTCGCCGACCTTGACCTTCACCGTGGCCAGGTCGCCGATACCCGAGGCGTCGGCGTAGCCGATGGTCCCCGAACCGTCCTGGATGCCCTGAACCACGGCGCTGGTGCCGTTGAGGCCCTGGAAGGTGTCCTTGCTCACCGGGAAGGTGCTGGACACCTCGTAGGTCCACACCGACCCGGCGGCCTTGGACAGGTACTCCGTGAAGTTCTTCGTGGTGCCCGAGTCGTCGGAGCGGTACATCACCGAGATGGGGCCGGTCAGGCTGGTCGCCACGTCGGCGTTGTCAGCGGTGATCGCCGGGTCGTCCCAGCGGGTGATCGTGCCGTCGAAGATCTTGGCGACGGTCTCGGCGTCGAGGTCCAGGCTGTCGACCCCCGCCAGGTTGAACGCCACGGCGATGGGGCTGATGTAGACCGGCACGTCGAACGCCTGGCCGCCGGCGCAGGCGCTGGCGGAGTCGTTGATCTCGTCGGCGGTCAGCGCCGAGTCGGTCCCGGCGTAGCTCAGCGACCCGTCGAGCAGGCCCTTGCGGCCCGCCCCAGAGTCGGACTTGGTGTAGTTGACGGTCACGCTGCTGTTGGCCTGCTGGAAACCAGCGATCCAGGCCTGCTGGGCCTTGTCCTGCGAGCTGGCACCGCCGCCGTTGAGGGTGCCGCTCAGCGCGCTGTCCGCACCGGTGGTCCCGGTCCCGGTCGGATCGTCAGAACCGCAGGCGGTCAGGCTCAGCGCCAGCAGCCCGACCAGGGTGATGGAGGCGTAGGTACGCTTCACTTCGAGCTCCATTCGTCTCGGGCACGAGTTGTGCCGGATACGCCGAGGCTAGGCACCCCAGATGACGGCCGTCTGGTGACCAGGTGAACGCCAGATGAACACCTGCCTCGGCCGACCTGGCCGAGGGACGAACTACCGGCCGAGAAGGACGCTGGCCGATGGTCGGGCCGATGGTTGGTAGGTTGCGGGCATGGCCCGTCTGCTGGTGGTGACGAACGACTTTCCTCCGGGGCACGGAGGGATCGAGACCTATGTGCACGAGCTGGTGCGCCGGTTCGACCCGGACGACGTGGTGGTGGCCACCTCGCGCCGCGACGGCTGGGAAGCCTGGGACGCGGCCCAGCCGTACCGGGTCGAGCGGATCAGCCGGTACCCGATGCTGCCGACCCGGCGGGTGGCACGGACCGTGGTCGACCTGGCCAACGAGCACCGGTGCCAGGCCGCCTGGTTCGGCGCGGCCGCACCGCTGGGGCTGCTGGCCGCCCGGCTGCGCACCGAGACGGACGTCCGGCGGATCGTCTCCACGACCCACGGCCACGAGGTGTGGTGGGCGATGCTGCCGGGGTTCCGGCAGACGCTGCGCCGAATCGGCCGCCGGGCCGACCACGTGACGTACATCACCGACTACACCCGCCAGCGCCTGGCCCGGGCGCTGCCCGAAGACCGCCTGACCCGCCTCAGCCCCGGCGTCACCCCGGAAGCATTCGCCGACGTGCCCGACGACGCCGTCGCCGACCTGCGCGCCCGCTGGGACCTGGGCGTCGACCCGGTGGTGGTGTCGGTCTCCCGGCTGGTGGCCCGCAAGGGTCACGACACCCTGATCGCCGCCTGGCCGCAGGTGCTGCGCCACCACCCGCGCGCCCGGCTCGTCATCGGCGGTCGCGGGCCGTACGCCAAACGGCTGCGCCAGCTGGTCGCCCAGCACGACGTGGCCGCCTCGGTGACGCTGGCCGGTTTCGTCCCCGACGACGACCTGGCCGCCCTGTACCGCGCCGCCGGAGTGTTCGCCATGCCCGCCCGCTCCCGCCGGGCCGGCCTGGAGGTCGAGGGCCTGGGCATCGTCTACCTCGAGGCCGCCGCCGCCGGGCTGCCGGTCATCACCGGCACATCAGGCGGCGCCCCCGAGGCCGTCCGCCCCGACGAGACCGGTTACGTCGTCGACGGCACCGACGCCACCGCGGTGGCCTGGCAGATCGTCAACCTCCTCGACGACCCGGCCCGCGCCGCCGCCATGGGCCAGGCCGGCCGCACCTGGATCGCCGACCAGTGGACCTGGGACACCCGCCACCGCACCCTGGCCACCCTGCTGGGCCTCGTGCGCCATGTCTGACGGCGGTCAGGTCTCGGGCAGGGCCAGCTTGTAGCCCAGGCCGCGGACGGTGGTCAGCAGGTGGGGGTGGGTCGGGTCGTCCTCGATCTTGGCGCGCAGGCGTTTGACGTGGACGTCGAGGGTCTTGGTGTCGCCGACGTAGTCCGAGCCCCAGACGCGGTCGATCAGCTGGGTGCGGGTCAGGACCCGGCCGACGTTGGTGAGCAGGGTCTCCAGCAGCTCGAACTCTTTCAGCGGGAGGCTGACCAGCTGGCCGGCGACGCGCACGGTGTGACGGTCGACGTCCATCTCGACCTGGCCGCAGCGCAGCACCACCCCGTCGAGGCCGTCGTCGGACCGGCCTGGTTCGGCGGCCGGTCCGGGGCCGCGGCGGCGCAGGACCGCGCGGATCCGGGCCAGCAGCTCGCGCGAGGAGTACGGCTTGGTCACGTAGTCGTCAGCACCGAGCTCCAGGCCGACCACCTTGTCGATCTCGTCGTCCTTCGCGGTCAGCATGATGACCGGCACGTCGTGCCCGGCGCGCAGACGACGGCACACCTCGGTGCCGGACATGCCCGGCAGCATCAGGTCCAGCAGCACCAGGTCGGCACCGTGCTGGTCGAACACCTCCAGGGCCTGCGGGCCGCTGGCGGCCTCGACGACGTCATAGCCCTCACGGGTCAGCAGGTAGGTCAACGGGTCGCGGTACGAGTCCTCGTCCTCGACCACCAGCACGCGGGTCATGGTGCAGCCTTCCTCGACACGGCCTTCCTCGATACAGCGGCACCGGCCCGAACCAGCACGGGGGCACCAGCGTCGGCGCCGCCATCGGCACTGATATCAGCACTGATATCAGCTCGGGGCAGCCGGATGGTGAACGTCGACCCCCGGCCGGGCTGCGACCACACCGTCACGTCCCCGCCGTGGTCGGCCGCGACGTGCTTGACGATGGACAGGCCCAGCCCGGTGCCGCCGGTGTCGCGGGACCGGGCGGGGTCGACCCGGAAGAAGCGTTCGAAGACCCGGTCCTGCAGGTCGGACGGGATACCGACGCCTTCGTCCACGACGACGACCTCCACCACGTCCACCCCCTGGTCGGTGCGCCCGGCCTGGACGGCCACCCCGACGCTCGTACCGTCGGCCGAGTAGGCGACGGCGTTGTCTACCAGGTTACGTACCGCGGTGACCAGCATCCGCCGGTCCCCCGACACCCGCAGGCCGGTGCTGCCGCCGACGGTGAGCCGGACCTGCCGGGCCGCAGCCGCGGTCGTCACAGCGCTCACGGCCTCGGCGACGATCTCGTCCACCTCGACCAGGCGCAGGACATCGGGCGCGACCTGGAGCCGTGAGTACTCGACGATCTCGTGCACCAGCCGGGACAGCCGGGTGGTCTCGTCGGTCATCCGGCCGGCGAAGCGCCGCACCGCCTCGGCGTCGTCGGGGGCCTGGCCGACGGCCTCGGCCAGCAGCGCCAGCGCGCCGACCGGCGTCTTCAGCTCGTGGGAGACGTTGGCGACAAAATCTCTCCGGATCGCCTCCAGCCGCCGGGCCGCGGTCAGGTCGTCGGCCAGCACCGCGACCAGACCCGGCCCGACCGGGGCCACCCGGACCGAGACCCGCAGCATCACCGGGCCCATCGGGCCGCGCGGCAGGTCCAGCTCGGCGTCCCGGATCACCCCGTCGGCCTGTACCTCGTCCACCAGGCGGCGGACGCTGGCGTGCCCCAGCCCACCGTCGCGGACCAGGCCCAGGGCGTACGCGGCGGGGGTGGCCCGCACCACGGCAGCGGCGTCGTCCACGACCACCGCCGCGGAGCGCAGCACCGCCAGCACCCGCACGACCCCGTCGTCCACGACCGGTTCGGGGCCCGGCGGGACCGTCCTCTGGACGCGCTCGGACCACCGGAACGCCAGCGTCGCGCTGGTACCGACCAGCAGCCCGACCAGCCCGGCCGCCAACCAGCCCGCTTCGGCGAAAAACGGTTCCCCGCTCATCTTGAGCAGCGCACGAGCGGGCTCGCCGGCCGGTCCGAGGCGAGCCAGGGCGTCGAGCGCAACGAAGACCACGTCCACCACAGTAGGCGGCCCGGACGGTCGAGGCTGCCCAGGCCGAGGGTTTGACGGCCATTGTTCACCTGGCTGGAACCGACTGTTCACCGGGACGTGCCAGACTGCCGTGCGGCGAGTGCCCTGCCTCACCGAGGCGTTCGAGGGTGCCGACAACCGGGTGCCCGAGGTTGGCCCGACGGACACGCCACGAGTCTGACAGGGAGAGGTATGCGCGAGATCTTCGAAGCCGAGCTGACACAGCTGGGCGACGACCTGGTGGCGATGGCCCGACGGGTCGAGGTGGCGATCACCTCGGCCGGGCGGGCGCTGCTCACCGCCGACCTGCCGCTGGCCGAGTCGGTCATCGCCGACGACCTGGCGATCGACGCGATGGACCGCGAGCTGGACGAACGCTGCGTGACGCTGCTGGCCCGCCAGCAGCCGGTGGCCACGGACCTGCGGGTCATCGTCTCCGGCCTGCGGATCGCCACGACCCTGGAACGGATGGGTGACCTGGCCCGGCACGTGGCCCAGATCACGCGCCGCTGCTACCCGGAACGGGCGGTCCCCGAACAGACCGTCGACCTGGTCTCGGAGATGGGCCACGCCGCCGAGCGGGTCGCCGAGCGGACCGTGCGCCTGCTGGCCACCCGGGACCTGGCGGTGGCCGACGACCTGGAGCGCGACGACGACCATCTCGACGAGCTGCACACCGCGTCGTTCGCGGCCCAGCTCGGCGGGACCTGGACCGGCACCCGGCAGCAGGGGATCGACCTCACCCTGCTGGCCCGCTACTACGAGCGGTTCGGCGACCACGGCGTGTCCGTGGCCGGGCGGATCCGCTACCTGGTCACCGGCGAGTGGCCCGACGACTGACGCCCTGGTCTGCGCCGTCGCGAGCCTCCACGACGTGAGGAGGCTCCGGCGGAGCCGATGCGGCTCGCTCCCCAGCGCTGCTCCGCGACGACGCAGCCAGCGGTGGATCAGCTCAGGCGGCGCTCCGGAGCCCGCAGACCTCGACCAGAGCATGGCCGACCGACTCGACGTCGGCCCGTATGGTCGCGGTGTCGGACACGAGAGCACCGAGACGCTGGGCGATCTCCGCCACCTGGACGGCCAGCTCCGCGACGACCGCGGCCACGTCCGGCGCCGTCTGGTCGTCAGCATCCTGCACCACCCAGAGGGTGCCGTAGTCGTGCAGCTGTGTCTGCGTCATCGGCCTGTCTCTCGTCCGACGGAACGTGCGACGAAGACTTGGTCCGCCGCCGGGGCACCTGTCCCGGTGCTGCGGCGTTCATCGGCACCCGTCCGGGCCGTGCGCAGGCAGCCAGGGCAGGCTGTGGAGCCCACCCAGCAGATTGTGTAGGTCGGCAGGACGTGGTGTGCGGTCGGCACAGACCCGTGTGACGCCACCACCTCGTCCGGGTTCCGGGCACGCCGGGGCGTTGGGTCCGTGCCCACCGCCTGGACTACCCTGGTCCCCCAGGCCAACCGGACCGGCGAAGGGGTGCAGTGCGATGACCTCCCCCGCTCGGCACCAGGTCACGTTCAACGACGGCAACTCCCAGTCGGCCCTGGACCCGCACGACGGACAGTCGCTGCGCCTCGCCCGCCGTAGCGACCCGGTCGTGCTCAGCGACGACCCCACGCTCGGCCAGACGGTGTCTCTCGGGTTCGGCGAGGTCCCCGCGGTGGCCGTCGGCGGGGTGTGCGCCGCGGTCACGGTCGGCTGCGCTCTCGCCCTGGCCACCGGCGTGGTGCACAGCGGGTCCGCGCGCTTCCTGCTCGTCGTGGTGGCGCTCGCCACCGTGGTACCTGCTCTCCGGACCCTGACCAGTCGGCTCCGACACCACGACGGCGCCGTCGCCATCGGCCACGCCGGGGTGACCGTCCACCGTCACGGCAAGGAGCTGCACCTGGCCTGGGTCGAGATCAAGCGGATCAAGGTCGCCATGACGACCTACCACCGTCGGGTCCGCCGCCCGCCGGAGGTGCTGTCCGGACGTCCCAAGCTGCAGGCCCGCACCCAGATCCTGCTCGCCCCGGCGGTCCCCGGTGGTTTCGACACCCACAAGGACTCGGGCCTGCTGCGCGTCGTCTCGCGCCGCGCCGACGAGTCGCTGGTGTCCGCGCTCATCACCTACAGCCATGCCGTCCCGCTGCGGCACCGGCTGCTGGTCGACGACGACCACCTCCCGGAGCCGGTCGTACTGGTCGACGCGGCGCTGAGCCGGTTCGCCGGGGCCAGGTACGCCCGTCCCAAGGTCACCCGTCGGCAGCGACCGTTCCTGTGGTAGGCCCCCGCTCACGGACGGCCCCGGCCGAAGCGGTAGCCGGTCGTGCCACACTGGTCCGGCTCGTCCGGTCTGGTTCGTCGCGACCGTAGCCGGACGACGGTCAGCGGCCGGAGACGGGCTGACCCTCCAGAGTGTCGAGCGCCTGGCGCAGCCGGGTGCTCGACGTGGTCACGGTGTACGGGAAGTACACGACCTGGACGCCCACCGCGGCGAACCGGCGTTCCAGCTCGATCCCGCGTGGGGTGCCCCTCCAGTCGTCGCCCTTGAAGAAGACGTCGAACCGCAGCTGGGCCCAGGTGTCGAGCTTGTCCGGCACGGTCTCGGCGTGCACCCGGTCGACGACGTCGATGTGCCGCACGATCTCCAGGCGCTCGGCCAGCGGCACCACCGGTCCGCGACCGCGCGACAGCTCGAGCATCTCGTCGGAGACCACCCCGGCGACCAGCACGTCGCAGTGCTCCTTGGCGTGCTTGAGGATGTTCAGGTGGCCGATATGGAACAGGTCGAAGGCACCCGCGGCGTAACCGACCTTCTGCGACATAACACTCCCCAGCTCGCCCGCGGACGTCCCATGTCGCAGGCCGGACATGACAACCTCACGGAATACTAGGGGGTAGATATCCGGACAGGCACCGCCGCCTGGGTGAAAGCCCAGCCGAACGGCCGTCCCGCGCGACCGAGGAGAGCAGATATGACCGCGCCCTGGGCGGTAGTCGTGGTGAACTACCGTTCCCACCGGCTGCTCGAACGTCACCTGGTGCCGCTGGTCGCGGCGCTCGACCCGCCCCCGGCGGTGGTCGTGGTGGACAACTACTCCGACCAGGCCGAACGGGCCGCGGTGCGTCGCCTGGGCGACGCGGCGGGGTGGCGGGTGCTCACCGCGCCCAACGACGGGTTCGGCGCGGGCGTGAACCGCGGTGCCGACGCCGCCCTGGCCGACGGCGCACCGGTGCTCGCCGTGCTCAACCCCGATCTGAGCATCACCGCGACCGCGCTGCTCGCCCTGGTGGACGAGGTACGGGCCGACCCTGCGACCCTGGTCGGACCCCAGGTCGTCGACGGGGCGGGGCGGCCCAGCCGGGCCGGCGGCCTGGACTGGCGGCGCGGCACTACCGTCCCGCTGCGCCCGTCGTCGGAGTCGGCCGCGAGCGGCCCCGACTGGCTGACCGGGGCCTGCCTGGTCACCTCCGCCTCGCTGTGGCGCACCCTCGGCGGGTTCACCGCCAGCTACGGCATGTACTGGGAGGACGTGGACCTGTCGGTGCGGGCCGCCGCCATCGGGGCCCGGCTGGTGCGGCGCACCGACGTCGAGGCGGTGCACGACGCGGGCGGCACCCAGGAGCACGCGGGCACCCGGCGCAAGTCCGATCTGTACTACCGGGCGAACTGCCGTTCCCGCCTGGTGTTCGCCGCCGCGCACCTGGGCCCCGCGGCCCGTCTCCGCTGGGCGCTGCGCGCCCCCGCCTACGCCTGGGCCGTGCTGCTGCGCGGCGGACGCCGCCAGCTGCTGCGCACCCCCCGACCCCTGCTCGCCGCCCTGGCGGGCACCGTGTCCGGCCTGTGGTACCTGCTGCGAGCCTCGTCCCACCGCTCCCCGCACTGATCCCAGCTCGTGGTTTCCACGCCGTTCCACCGTTTCGAGAGCCTGTTGCAGAATCCAGGCTGAAGGCTGCGGGCGGGCGCCCCTTCTCCAGTAGCAGCCGATAAGACAGCACAGGTTCGTGGGTCTCACGCCGATCCACTGTTTCAAAACGGTGGAACGGCGTGGAAACCACGAACCGCGTCACACTTATCGGCCAGTGTTGGGTGTCGTTGGGTGGGGTGTCGTTGGGGGGGGGGTGTCGTTGGGGGTGGGGGTCGTTGGGGGGGGGGGGGGGGTGGGGGTCTCGACACATCCTGTCGGGGGTGGCACGCGATAGGCTCGCGGCGTGCGAGCGACGCGACCTATCGTCATGCTCTCTGTTCCCGACGGGCCGCACCCGAACCCGTTCGTGTCGCTGCTGGTCGCGGCGGTCGAACCGGATGTCGACGTGCGGATGTTCAGCTGGCGGGCGGCGCTGCTGGGCCGGTACGACGTCTTCCACGTGCAGTGGCCCGAGTCCTTGGTCGGCTGGCGGGCGTCGGCCCGGGCCGCGGCCCGCTGCCTGGCCTGCGTCGCGCTGGCCGGGCGCTGGAGGCTGACCCGCACGGTGGTGGTGCGCACCGTGCACAACCTCGCCCCGCACGAGGCGCAGCGCTGGTACCAGCGGGCCGCCGGGCGGCTGCTGGCCCGGGCCGAGGCGGCCCGGATCTACCTGACCGCGTCGTCGCTGGCCACCGCGGACGACCCGCACGGGCACGTCATCAAGCACGGCCGGTACCGGCAGTGGTTCGACGCCCTGGAGGTCCCGGTCCCGCCCCGCGACGACCCGGAGGGCCCCGACGGCCCGACGGTGCTGTTCTTCGGCATGCTGCGTCCCTACAAGGGCGTCGAAGAGCTCCTCGCCGCCTTCGGCCACCTGGAGCGTCCGGCCCGGCTGCGGGTGCTCGGTCGGCCGCACACCGCGCAGTACCAGACCCAGATCCAGACCCTGGCCGCCGCCGACCAGCGCACCGAGCTGGACCTGCGCCACGTGCCCGACGAAGAGCTGTGGGCCGCGCTGCACCGCGCGACGCTGGTGGTGCTGCCGTTCCGGGAGATCACCAACTCCGGGTCGCTGATCCTGGCGCTGGACGCCGGGGTGCCGGTGCTGGTCTCGTCGTCCCCGACCACCAAGGAGCTGGCCGAGGAGGTCGGCGACCAGTGGCTGCGGACCTACGACGGCACCCTCAGCGCGAAGGTCCTCGACGAGGCGCTGACCTGGGCGGCGACGCGCCCCGGACCGGCCGCGGGACCGGACCTGTCCTCACGGGACCAGCGGAGCGTCGGCCGCGAGTACGTCGCGCTGTACCGGACCCTGCTGGCCCGCTACCGGAAATCAGGCGAATGAGTCCGTCGGGCCGGGCTCGCGAGGCGGAGGAGGAGAGCCGCACCGGATGTGCGGGCCTGGCCTGCCATAGCGCGCCGGGAGACGCGCCCGGGGTCAGCGACGGGCCCGCTGGGGGTTGAGGACCACCGGGGTCTCGGCGGTCTCGGTGGCGGCGTCCAGCCGACGTCCGGCGCGGATCGCGTCCAGCCGGGCCTGGCGGCGTTCGGCGTCCTCGTCGGTCTCCGGCCGCGAGCTGTACCCGTAGGCCGACGCCCCGACGGCCCCGGTCTTGGTGCGGTTGAGCACCGCGCCGACCACCCGACCACCACCCAGCCGGACCGCCTCGACCGACTGCGCCACCTGGGCCCGACGGGTCTTGGTAACGTCCACGACGAGGACCACCCCGGTCACGACCTGGGCCAGGGCGATGGTGTCGGCCACCGGCAGCAGCGGCGGGGAGTCGACGATCACGACCTCGAAGTGCTGGCTGACCAGCGCGACGAGGTCTTCGAAGGCCCGGGAGGCCAACAGCTCGGCGGGGTTCGGCGGCACCGCCCCAGAGGCCAGCACCGTCAGGTTCGGCGCGTACTGCTGGCACAGCTCGGTGAACCGGGCCCGGCCCAGCAGCACCTCGGTGAGCCCGGCGTGACCGCTGATGCCCAAGTACTTGGCGACGGTGGGACGGCGCAGGTCGGCGTCGATGAGCAGCACCCGCGACCCGGCCGCGGCGAAGGCCGACGCGACGTGCGTGGCGCAGAACGACTTGCCCTCCCCCGGCAGCGCCGAGGAGAACACGAAGATCTGGCACTCGTCGACCCGCCCGGCCATCTGCAGGTTGGCCCGGATCCGGCGGATGTCCTCGGACTGCGGGCCGTCGATGCGCAGCACCCGCGTCTGCGACCCCTTGCGCTTGGCCGCGCCACCCACGACCGAGCCGAACAGCGGCACGTCGACAGCGGTCTCCAGGTCTTCCTGGGTGCGCACCCGGGTGTCCAGCACATCGCGCAGCACCGCCAGCAGCAGGCCGATCAGCAGCCCGGCGAACGCCGCCGCCGCCACGTTGCGCCTGATGTCCGGCGCGCTCGGGTTGCGCGGCTCCGTAGCCCGGTCGATGACAGTGACCTGCACCGTCGACTCGCCCTCGGTGGTCTTCGGCGACAGCTCTTCGATCGTCTCGGCCAGGCGCTCGGCCACGGCGTTGGCTATCCGGGCCGCCGACGCCCGGTCGCCCGCGCGGGCCGAGACGTAGAGCAGGACCTGCCCGGACGGGGCTTCGACGCTGATGTACCTGGCCAGCTCGCGGGCCGACATGTCCAGACCGAGCTCTTCGACCACCGGTTCGAGCTGGGTCGCGTTGGCCAGCTTCGCGTACGACACCATCTGGTTCTGCATGAACTGCGCCCCCTGAGCCAGGTCCGTCGCGGAGCGGCTGTTGTTCGTCGTGACGAACAGCTCGGCCCGGGCGGTGTAGACCTCGTCCGCATTGACCGACAGCACGCCGACGGTCGCGGTGATGAGCAGCAAGGGCAGCACCACCCATCCCCAGTGCTTGCGGATGGAATTCAGGTAGTTGCGGACGGACATGCGTCTCCTGTCGTCAGTCGCGATTGTCCCACGCCCGGCGGGCGGCGACGTAGGTCGGGCGAGGGTGAGCTCACCCGGTGGGCTCACCCGAGCGTCTCACCGCCCCGGTCCTGCCCGGTCGGTCGGTACGGCCCGGCCAGGCCGCGCGGTACCGACCCGCCTCCGACCGTCACGGGCGCCGACGTGCGCTGCCGCGACAGGTTCGCCGACGTCCTCGGCAGCGGCCTCTCCTGCCGCGTCGGTCGGCGCCGCGGCGGCCTGACCGGTCCCGTCCTGGCCTGCCGTGAGGGTGCTGACGCCGATCCCGACGGCGAACCAGAAGAAGGCGGTGAACTGGGTGATGAAGGCCACGGAGGTCAGCCCAGGCAGCATCACCATCACCGCCACCAGACCGGGGTTGGGCCGCCGCCGGACCGCCAGGACCACCCCCACGAAGGCGCACAGCAGCAGGAAGGCCAGGGGCATCAGGCCGAACCGCACCCCGGTGAGCACCAGCTCGTTGTCGATCGAGTCCAGATAGACGGTCGGCGAGGTGGCCTCCCCGAAGACCGCCAGCTTGGGGACCAGGCTGAGCAGGAACACGCGGTAGTCGGCGGTACCCGTCACCTCGTCGCTGGCGTCGTCGAACACCCGCATCACGGTGGGCACCAGCACCAGCGCGACCACCGCTCCCACCCCCAGGACGGTCCACCGCACCCGGGCGGGCATCTGGGTGCGCAGCAGCACGAAGGACGCCGCCAGCGCCAGCATCATGGTGAGCATCCCGATCCGGCTGAAGGTCAGCATCGTGGCGACCCCGACCAGGGCCAGGGCCAGCACCCGGAACCAGGGTCGCCACCGGCTGGCCCACACCAGCGGTACCGACATGCCGAGCACCGCACCCAGGGCGATCGAGTGCCCGAAAGCACCTTCGACCCGCACCCGTCCGCCGCGGTACTGCAGCCGCTCCCAGTCGCTGCCCACCCCGAGATGGTCGACGAAGAAGTTGTAGTTCATCACCGACTCGACCACGGCCAGGACCGCGACCACGACGACGAGCACCGTGACCGTGTCGTACACCGTCGCCACCTGGCCACGCGCCGCCAGGGTCCGGGCGACCAGGTACGGCAGCACCCACCACATGAGCAACCAGTACAAGGAGTTGGCGTCGACCAGGCCGAACACCCCGACGAAGACGAGCAGCACGGCGAAGCCGAGCAGCACCACGTCGAACACGGTGGGCCGCACCGTGTCCATCCCGAACATCGCGACGATCAGGGCCAGGCCGACCACCTGGATCATCGGCAGCGGGACCACCGGACCCAGCGGCAGCACCAGCCAGGCGGGGACCAGCATCAGGACCGTCAGGTACCCGACCGTGGCGGCCCCGGGCCACCGCCGGGCCACGAGCATGCCCCAGCCGCCGGTGCCGAGCGCGAGCAGCAAGAGCACCAGGGACTGCACCGACGCGGCCGACATCCTGCTGCCTTCCTGGCGCGGCACCACAACGGCGCCGTCAACCCGCTACCTGGTGGGAGGGTACCGGAGCGGCAGGGCCCGTACCCAACATCCACGGGGCCCAGACCGGTCGACCTGGACCGGGGACGTCGAGCCTCGGCCGAGCAGAGACGAGGCCGGATGCGCCGGTGCGCGCCACCGCGGGGGAGGCGCGCACCGGATCGTGGGCCGCTGGGAAGAGCTACCTACTTAGTCGCGGGGGTGTAGCTGAAGTACACGTCGGCCATCGCCGCTGTACGACCGCCAGCCAGAGTGGCCGTGGACCGGTCGTAGGCGGCGTTGCCCTGGGCGTCAGTCGTCCAGTAGTCGACGTGGTCCAGGTCGAGGCTGATCACACCCGCCTGGAGCAGCGTGGTCAGCTCGCCTGCGTCGACGGCCTTGTTCAGGTTCTGGTCGCGCCAGACCTGCAGCTGGTAGTAGCCAGCGTCGCGGGGGTCGATGACGCCGTCGCCGTTGGTGTCGAACCGCGCCAGCCTGGCGTAGCCCTCACCGGCCGCCCCACCGAACAGCTCGTCGACGGAATCGACCTGACCGTTGCCGTCGGCGTCGTAGACCAAGAACCCGGCGCTGGGGGCCAACCACCCCGACTGCACCGGACGCCCGTCACCGAGCAGGTCGAACGTCGCGGGGGCCTGGTCGGCGGAGACCGTCTGCACCGCACCCTGCCCGGAGAAGTCGATCGCGATCGGCGTCCCCTGGTTGTAGCTGACGCTGAAGCTGAACGACGCGGAGCTGGCCGGGCAGCACTCGGTGCACTCCTGCTTGACGGTGACCGAGTACGACTTGCTCGCGATGGTCGTCTTGCTGTCCGAGTTCGGCAGGCCGAGGACGCTGTAAGGCATATCGCACGTCCAGATACCGCTCTCGGCCACGGTCGTTGTGCAGCTCACCGAGCCGGAGATGGTGATCTTGGCCCCGGGGGTGCCGTATCCCGAAGCCGTCACCCTGGTGTAGGTGTAGGCCCCCCACAGGCCGCCGAGGTTGCCGTAGCTGCCGGACAGCCCCGCCTGAGGCTTCTGGATCGACAGGTGCACGTTCCCGTTGCCGTGGATGATCATGAAGCGGGTCGGGAAGACCGGTGTGCACGTGACGTCGACGCACGGGTCCGTCGGCGTGGGCGTGGGTGTCGGCTTAGGCGTCGGCGTGGGCTTAGGTGTCGACGTGGGTGTCGGCGTGGGCTTGGGGGTGGCCGTCGGCGTCGGTGTCGCCGTCGGTCCCTGGGTGGGCTTGGCAGGTTTCGGCTTGGCAGGCTTCGACTTACCCGGCTTCGACTTGGCCTGGGTCGTGGAGGTCGAACCGTGGTCTCCCGACGCCTGCGCGGCCCCTGCCCCCCCGACCACCAGTGCGACGCCGGCCAGCCCGGCAACCAGACCTGCACGCCATCGGCTTGACGCTATCGACTTCATGAAGATCCTCTGTTCCAGTCGTTCGGCACTCGTACCAGCCGCGTAGCGCCGGAGACAATCTCGGCTCCAGGCGGCGTCGCATCACGGTAACCCCATATGACTGATACGTCTAGCATTCGACCGTTCTGTACCGGAGCGGCCCGGCCCTCAGCCGGTGCCCCGGGGTCCACCCACCAGATACGAGGTAGCACGCCAGGTACGAGGTCAGGACCTCGTACCTGGCGTGCTACCTCGTACCGTGGGGGATCAGGGCTGGACGACGATGTCCGAGTACACCGCGGAGACCAGGCCCTTGTTGTTGGTGACGATGAGGACCACCCGGTAGGTGCCCGCGCGGACGTAGGTGTGCGTCGCAGTGACGCCCGCACCCGTCGTGCCGTCGCCGAACTCCCACTGGTAGGAGACGATCTCACTGTCGCAGTCGCAGGACCCGGAACCGTCGAGGTTCACCTGCATCCCGCTCACCGTGGACTCGTACCAGGCCACCGGGGCACCCGCGGGCGTCGGGCCCTGGCCGCCGGGATCCGGGTCCTGCCTGGCTGCCCCCGCGGTCACGGTGACCTGCCGGGTGGTGGTGCCGACCGCACCCTCGTCGTCAGTCACCGTCAGGGTCACCTGGTACGCCCCGGCCGAGGCGTAGGTGTGCGACGCCGTGGCACCGGTCACCGCCGCCGTCTGGTCCCCGAAGCTCCACGAGTACGACGCCACCGCCGAGTCGTCGGTCGAGGCCGTGCCGTCGACCGTGACCCGCAGGCCGTCGGTGGTGGTGGTGAACGACGCCACCGGTTCGGCGTTGCGGTACACCCCGGCCACCTTGACCTGCTGCCAGGCCGCGGTCAGCGCACCACCGGTCGGCACCGTGCCGCCGTCGGAGTCGGACACCGTCACCAGATAGCTCGCCGTCGTCCCCGGCCGGGCCGTCGAGTCGGTCAGCGTCACCGTGGACCCCGCGGCCCGGGTCGCGTCCTGCGAGGCGACCAGGCTGGCGTCCGCCGGGACCAGCCCGGCCGCGTCGGCCGGACCGCGGTACAGCCGGTAGGTCAGCGTCTCGCCGTCCCGGCCCCAGCCGGTCGACACCGTCGCGGTGACCACACCGTCGGTCACCGATGCGTACGTCGCGGTGACGTCCTGGGTCTGGACGGGCTCGGGCGCCGCGAACCGGACCAGGCCCTGCTGGATCTTGTTGCTGTTGACCGCCTGGAACTCGCCGCCGTAGCTGATGTACTGGGAGTTGCCCGCCACGCTCCACGGGCCCTGCCCGGCACCGGTGTACTTGCCGGTCATGAACTCGGGGTACCAGGCGAGCATCGTCGGCGCCGGCCTGCCCTTGTGGCTCCAGGCGTACCCGCGCGGGCCGCTGTCGGTCCCGGTGGCCTCGACCGTGTACGCGCCCCCGTGGTGGTACGACCGCGGGCGGGTCTCCGGGAAGCCGCCCGGGGTGCTGGCGCAGTCGTGGTGGTGGCTGGCGTCGTACACCACGCCGCCCGCCTGGACCACCGAGTAGGTGTCGCCGTAGCAGTCCGCCACCCACAGCAGGTCCCCAGAACCCGGATCGGCCCGGAACGTCCCCTCCAGGTTGCCCGTCCGGCCGGCGGCGTAGTCGTAACCGGTCCCGTAGATCCCGGTGGCGTCGGCGTACAGCGACGTGATACCCGCATGGGCCCCCGCGGTCCGGATGACGTTGTTCACCGGGAACGGCTGGGCCGCACCCGTCGTCGGGTCCAGCGAACCCAGCCCGTAGAAACCGGTCCCGGCCAACGACGTGAACCGGCCGCCGACCACCAGCCGGTCGCCCGCCGCGGTCACCGCCAGCGCCGTCACCGGATCGTTCGCGTCGGCCCTGAAGTCGCGCACCGCACCGTCGTCGGCCGCGAACGCCGCCAGGTAGCCACGGTCGACCAGCGGGCCGCCGGCCGTCTGACCCACCTTGGTGAAGTTCCCGCCCACGTACACCGTCGAGCTCGACGCGGCCACCGCCAGGCCCGCCGAGGCCAGCACCGGGCGGAAACCCGCCACCAGGGAGCCGTCCGCCGTGCTGAACGCCGCCAGGTGCACCCGCCACTGGCCGTCGACCTGCGTGAAGTCACCGGTGATGTACACCCGCGAACCGTCCGGCGAGGCCGCCACCCCACGCACCTGACCGTCCAGCGTGTGGTTGAACGAGGTGATGAGCTTGCCCGTCGTGATGTCGTACGCCAGCAGGTGGGTCCGGGTCACCTCGTCGGTACCGCGCTTGCTGCCGGCCGGGCGGGCCACGGTGAAGTCGCCGCCGACGTAGACCGTGTTACCGACGACGGCCTGCGACCAGACCACCGCACCGTCCCGGCCCGAAGCACCCTTGTCGACCTGCACGGTCGGCAGGGCGTCGACCGACACCGGTGCCGGTTCCGCGGCGAGCGGGACGGCGGTGGCGGGTACGGCCCACAGGCCCGCCGCGACGAGGGCGGCAGCAGCAGGCACAGCGGCCCGACGGAGGGAAGGAACGGTGAACGACACGAGAGGCCTCACTGATACCGGAATCGGACGATTCCGTACAGACTACCCATGCCAGGCACCCGGGAGTAGGCAGTTCGGGCATCTCGATCGCCACAGAACGTCACGACCTGGTAACGCCCTGCGCGGTCGACGCCCGACCGGTCAGGAACCGACGGTCGCCTGGATCACGAAGCTGCCGTCGCCGATCAGTACCTGGACCGCCACCGGGGTGCCCGGCGCGTTCGGGGTGCCGAAGACCGCGGTCCGCTCCGCGGACTCGCCCGGCGCCAGCTTCTCCTTGTCGAACGGCGAGTTGTGCCCGTCGAGGTACATCGGCAGAGGCTGGGAGCCCGACGTGCTGTACAGGTTGATATCGGCGACCAGGTCCAGGTCGGCATCAGAGACGTTGGTCACCACGATGGTCACCGCCAGGCCGGGGCCAGAGGCGTCGCCCCGCTCGTACGCCTGGGTCTGGATGGGCCGCAACGAGACCAGCCGCACCGTCACCCCGGCATCGGTGACGTCCTGGTCCGGACCCGCCGTGGCGGCAGGCCGGTCCCCCATCGGCGCTGCCGTCACCACCATGGTCGGCACCGGACCGGGCACCACGGTCTCCACCGGGATCGGGGTGGGCGGGGGCACCTGGTCGTCGGGCTCCCCGGACACCGTCGGCGTCGCGGTCGGCCGCGACTCGCCCCCCCTGGTCACCACGACGACCACCAGCACCACGACGACGACCGCGACGACAGCACCCAGCACGATCCACAGGCTGCGGCGCGAGTACGGCCACCGGTCCAGAACGCTCGACACAGACTCGCCCTCTCTGAAATGCGGCATGCGGTGCTCCCAGAGCACCCGGTTCCGCAAGTGTAGGGATTTCGGACGCCGACCCCGCCGCCGGGCCGGGTGATCCCTCGATCTGCCCGGTTTTAGACGCCCGGTTCACTCCGTCGCTACCTCCAGCCCGACCGCATAGACTCGCCGCATGCTGTCGATCGGCCCGCTGGGTGTCCCGCGGCGGTCGCGGTGACCGAGGACGGGCTGGGCCGCAGCGCCGCCCGGGGCGCGGCGTCGACCGGAGTGGGGGTGGTCGTCCGGATCGCGCTGCAGCTGGTCACCGTCGTCCTGCTGGCCCGGCTGCTGGACGAGGCCGACTTCGGCCTGTTCGCGATGGTCCTGGCCGTCATCGGGGTGGGCGAGCTGCTGCGGGACGCCGGACTGTCGTCGGCGGCCATCCAGGCCCCGGACCTGTCGGCCCGGCAACGGTCCAACCTGTTCTGGTCCAACACCGCTATCGGGCTGACGCTGGCGACGCTGGTACTGGCGGGTGCGCCGCTGGTCGCCCGGCTGTACGGCGAGCCGAACCTGACCGCGGTGACCCAGGCCCTGTCGGTGACCTTCCTGCTCAACGCCATGACGACGCAGTACCGTGCCAGCCTGGTCCGGGCCATGCGGTTCACCGCCGTGGCCACGATCGACGTGCTGGCACCGGCCACCGCACTGGTGGTCGCGGTGGTCGCAGCGGCGGCGGGCGCGAGGTACTGGGCGCTGGTCACCCAGCAGATCGTCCAGGCGGTGGTGGCGCTGGTCACCTGCGCGACGGTCGGCCGGTGGCTGCCCGACCCGCGCTGGCACCGCGGGCAGGGTATGCGCCGGTTCTTCCGGTTCGGCGGGTTCCTGCTCGGCTCCCAGCTGATCGGGTACGTGGCCAACAACATCGACAACGTCCTGATCGGGCGCCAGCTCGGCAAGGACGTCCTCGGGGTCTACAGCCGTGGTTTCCAGGTGCTGATGAACCCGCTCAACCAGGTCCGCACCCCAAGCACCACGGTGGCCCTGCCGGCCCTGTCCCGGGCCGGGACGGGGGTCCAGTTCGACCGGATCGTCCGCTCCGGCCAGCTGGTGCTGTGCTACCCGATCACCGTGGGGCTGGGTATCGTCATAGGCACCGCGTACCCGCTGGTAGAAGTGCTGCTCGGGCCGAAGTGGGCCGGGCTGCCGCCGATCCTGCGGCTGCTGGCGGTGGCCGGTGCCATGCAGACCATCGCCTACGTCGGGTACTGGGTCTACCTGTCCCGCGGGCTGACCCGGCAGCTCATGGCCTACACCACCTTGACCTCGGTGGTCAAGATCGTGCTGGTCTGCCTCGGGGCGGTGTGGGGGTTCGTCGGGCTCGGCGGCGAACCGCTCACCGACTTCTTCGCCGGTCCCCCGCCGGACGGCTCACCCGGTGCGGTGGCCTGGGCGCCCGTCGCGCACTCCGGCGCGGTCGGGGTCGCCGCCGGGTACGCCCTGGCCGCGACCCTGGAGTGGCCGCTGTCCCTGTGGTGGCTGTCACGGCTCACCCCGCTGCCCACCCGGGCGCTGTACGGCGGGGCCGGACGGGTGCTCGCCATCGGCAGCCTGGTCGGGCTCGCCGCGCACGGCGCCGTCTGGGCGCTGGACGCCCTGCCGTCGTGGACCCAGGTGCTCGCCGGAGCCGCCGCCGGGGCCGGGGTCGCCGCCGCGACGACGCTCGTCCCCCGGGTCCGCCGCGACCTGGGCCAGCTGGTCCACGCCCTGCGCGTCGCCCTGTCGCGCCGCCGCTGAGCTGAAGGGGATCGTCCGCTACAGCAAGGAGCTGAGGTCTTCCCGCAGCCGGGTCGGTGCAGTCAGGAAGACATCGCGGCGGTAGGGCCCGTAGTAGACGTTCACGACGTCGAGGTAGTAGTACCACTGGTCGTCGCAGGAGCAGCGCGGCCCATGACTCCAGTTGTGTACCAACCGCCCCGACTCTCCCACCCGCAGCCGCATGCCCGCGGTGATCGGCCCGCCCGGCATGATCCGCAGGAGACGAGGACGATCGTCGTCCGACGAGTCGTCGACGGTTGCGGCACACCGCCACGCGGTGCGGGCTCGCGTCAGCCGGTCGTCTCTGGTTGGGGGACGGGTGGTGGGGCTTTCGGGCGGGAGCGACGCAGCAGAAACCCGGGGGACCACCCCCGCGTTCCGTCGGTGAGAGGTGGGCTTCCATGCGAGCGTTGGGCTCCCAAGCCC
>Ga0099364_10002857_pt1 | contig 27284 bp, 19 predicted proteins | sample TergutTh196P3_FD_73070 | JGI IMG/M metagenome (GOLD analysis project Ga0099364, IMG submission 73070) | Microcerotermes parvus P3 segment gut microbial communities from Pointe-Noire, Republic of the Congo - Th196 P3 | ecosystem: Host-associated > Arthropoda: Insects > Digestive system > Gut ... | reverse complement strand
AAGACTTCTTGCAAGCTCTGTCTTTCCAACTCCGGTGGGACCAACAAAGAGGAAGTTTGCAACAGGCTTGTTTTGGTTTCTAAAACCCGCGCGGGATCGTTTAACGGCGTTTACCACCGTTTTAACTGCATCGTCCTGGCCAAAGATACGCTCAAAAAGCCGCTTTTCCAAAAGGCGCAGTTTGTCTTTTTCGTTTCCGCCAACTGATCTCTCAGGGATACGGGCAATTTTAGAAATTACAGTCTCTATTAAGGGAAGCCCTATCTCAATTTTTTCTATTACAGTTTCCTTATCCTCTTCGTTTTCATCAGTTAATTCAGTATTAATCTCCGGCTGTATGCTTTCCTGGAAAGAACCGGAAGATTTTTCCATCTCTTCCCAGTTTAAACTTTCTGCATGCTCTTCCTGCTCTTTTTCTTCCTTTGCTTCTTCTGCTTCCGCCTTTGTTTCCCGGGCTTCTTCTGCGTCCTTCTTGTAAGCCGCTATCCTTGCATATGAGCCTGCCTCATCTATCACATCTATAGCTTTATCGGGAAGGCGCCTTTCTGTGATGTACTGTGCAGAAAGCCTGACAGCTCCTTCCACAGCTTCTTCGGAGTATAAGACATGATGGTAATCTTCGTATTTATTTTTTAGCCCAAGTAGTATCTTTATTGCGTCTTCTTCGCTGGGTTCATTTATGTCTATCTTTTGAAAGCGCCTTGATAATGCCCTGTCCTTGTCAAAAAATTTGCTGTATTCCTCATGGGTTGTAGAACCTATGCATCTTAACTTGCCGCTTGTTAAAGCCGGCTTTAAGAGGTTAGATGCATCCAGCGCAGAGCCGGAAACAGAACCCGCTCCAACCAGGGTATGAATTTCATCAATAAAAAGAATGGCTCTTTCCTTCTTTAGCATTTCTTCTACCACTCTTTTTACACGCTCTTCAAAGTCCCCTCTGTACTTGGTTCCGGCAACCAGAGCTCCCATGTCCAAAGAGTAAATTAAAAAATTCTTTAAGGTAGGAGGTACTTCTCCCTTTACTATGCGCTGGGCAAGCCCCTCTGTAATGGCAGTTTTTCCAACACCTGAATCTCCTACATGAACTGGGTTATTTTTTAACCTTCTGCAGAGTACCTGCACTGTTCTATCAAGTTCCGCTTCCCTGCCTATAACAGGCTCCAGCCTGTTTTCCCTTGCAAGGGAGGTTAACTCGGTGGCAAACTTTTCAAGGGCGCTTTTCTTTTTATCTCTTGCTTTGCTGCCTGCATCGTGTTCATCGTCCCCCTGGGTATCCCTTCTTCTCCTTTCCCTGTCGAAGCTTCTGCCTTCTCCTTCTCCTTTAATGTCATCAAAATCAAGTTCCTGAAAGTTTCCGCTTCCATGAGAAATTATGCTTACAAGGTCATAGCGCCTAACGCCTGCCTGTCTTAAGTAGTAAGAGCAGTAGTTCCGCTCTTCATCGTAAAGGGAAACCAGAATATCGGCAGCCTCAAGGCTTGCCTTTTGTGCTGCCTGACTGGACATCACTGCCCTTTCTATAACACTTTGAAAATGAACAGTCTGTATGGGATCTGCGTCCGGTATAACAGGTATTTTACTGTCAAAAAATTTTTCCATTCCCTGCTTTAAAGTGTCCATGTCGGCACCGCAAGCAAGGAGTATGTCCTGTATTTCGTCCAGATCCAGAGCAACATATAGTATATGTTCCTGGGTTAAATACTCATGGCTTCTGAGCTTGGCTTCTGTATAGGCTCTGTTAATTATAGTCCTTACAGGACCTGAAATTTTCATATTGCTCCTTGGTAATTACGCTTCCTCTACGATACACTTAAGGGGATACTCATACTGCTTGGCTATACTGTGAACCTGGTTCGCCTTGGTAACTGCAATGTCCCAAGGGTAAATGCCCACAATTCCCCTGCCATTATTGTGAACTCTTAGCATAATCGTTTTAGCTTCTTCAGCATTCAGATGAAAAACAATTTTAAGAACCTCTACAACAAATTCCCTTGTGGTAAAATTGTCGTTTAAGAGTATAACCATATAGTCCTTTGGTTCTTCAGTTTGTTCCTCGTTCCTTGTAAGTAACTCGGTTTCACCTTTATCTCTAACAGCCATTTTTATGCTCTACTGATATAATACACAATTTTTGCGTAAAAGGCAACGGTCAAGGAATACAAAATAATCAAAACTACCTACGGGAGTGTGGAGTGATATATAATATTAATCATAAAAAAGGCAGATTCCGTATACCTTTTCTGTCCCGCCTTCCAATAGGGCTTTAGCACAACTATCCATGGTAGCACCCGTTGTAATTACATCATCAAAGATAATTGCACTTTTTGGAGCTTTTCCCTTGCAGATAATGCGGCCTTTGAGGTTAAATTCCCTGTCCTGCCTGTTTAATTCCTTTTGGCTTCTGGATTTTAACCTAAGAAGGCAGGGATTTACAGGGAGAGCGCCCTTTGTTCTTTTTAAAAGGCTGGCAAGGTAACTTATCTGATCCCAGCCCTTTGCCTTTAACTTTCCCGGCCTTGGAGGAACAGGAACCCATTCAGCGTGTGTTATTTCTTCATTTTTAAAGAGATTTAAACTCTCTGTAAGGCATTCAGCAAAAAAATTCCCCAATCCAAGGGATTGCTCGAATTTGTAAAAGGCAAGGAGATTCTTAAAAGAGCCTGTATAGGGAAAAATCCTTATTTGCCTGGTAAAATTATTTTTATGATCTTCTTTTCTGCATAAAAGACAAGTAGCCTTTTCAGAGATGAGAGGCCTGCCGCAAATTTCACACTTTTTATATAGCTGCATATATGCTTTAAGGTAAAGATAGCACTCGCTGCATAGGCCATAAAATGCCTCATCCCCGCCGCAAAGATATTTCCCGCAATGGCCACAACCGGCAGGGTAAAAGAGCTCTCGAGCATTATAGATTAGCTTCCGAGAGTTTTTATTGATTATCACTTGCTAAACGTTGCTTTAATTCATCCAAAGAACTTACCTGATTTATCATTTCCAGTATTTTCTGTCTTTCATCGCGCTTTGCTGTGACAAGCATACTCTGCATATCCATTTGGTATTTGAATTCACTTTCCAGTCGCGCCCGTTCATATTCATCTTTGCTAACGCTCATTAATACCTTACCCGCCATGGCTATGCCTTCCTCCTGGTCGAATATGGCGTTTATTTTATCACGTTTATCCTTAACCGTCAAATATTCTAAAAATACAGCCCAGCGCTCAGAAAGACTCATTTCATTTATGGGTTTTTCTACAATTTCATCAAGTTTAGATAATTCAAGTGTGATTATTTGAGTTCTACCATCAAGTGGTACTCTGCGAATAGGATCATAATATGAAAAAACATGGTAACAATGGTTGTCAACAAAGAAGCTCTTATTAGCCAGAATCGCTATTTGGTAAGTCTGCTTAAGATCTTTATAACTACTATCACCCTTGATATCCTGTCCACCAAATAATCTTGCTGTGTAATATTCAAGACGAATGGGTTCAAAAACATCTGGAGTAAGACACATTTCCACATTAACCAGTTCATCATTATCAGCTCTGCATCTTATATCATAACGGATTTGTCTGTCTCTGAGATTTTCTATAGATGGCTCATTAGTGAGTATAGAGACAATAACAAGATCTATGCCGATGAGCGCAGAAACGAGTTTCGACAGTGCTTGTGTTGATTCTGCAGTATCTCTTGCAAATACAGCTTTAAAAACATTGTCTCGACGTATATCAATAGGGTCGTCATCTTCTGTTAAAAAAATATTACTCATAAAATCCTCCGCTCTATTACGGCACGGGGATGCGGGGTACTTCGATATGTTAGCTATTTTTTTACTATTAATCAAATAAAGATGGTAAATTATCTTCTTTTTTTTCAGTATTGGCTTTTTCTGCCCGGGCTTTTTCTGCATTTAGATTTTTCCATTTTTGTATCATGTTTAAGGCTTCCACAGGGGTAACATTATTAATATCTATCTTTTCCAGTTCATTTATGATCTTCATTTCTTTGGCATTTAGGGTATTGGAGCATTTTACCTCACTAAGAACTATTCCTCCCAAAGACGCCATTATTTCTTCTGCACGTAATATAACAGAGTATTTAAGTCCTGCCATGGCAGCAACATGGAGGCCGTAAGATTCGGCAGTAGGGCCTTCCTTTAATTTTCTTAAAAAGACAATTTCTCCATTTTGCTCTGCCACATCCATTGACACATTTGCCATACCCTTATGGACTATACCGGAGAGTTCATGATAATGGGTGGCAAAGAGAGTCCTGCATTTTAAGTTATCAAGTATCTCTTCGCATACAGCCCAGGCTATGGAAAGACCGTCTCTTGTGCCTGTTCCCCTGCCCACTTCGTCCATTATTACAAGGCTGCTTTCTGTTGCAGTGTTTAATATATAGGCAGTTTCGCTCATCTCTACAAGGAAGGTAGACTCCCCTCTTGCAAGATTATCCTGGGCCCCCACCCTGCAGTAAATCCTGTCCACTATGCCAATTACAGCCTCTCTTGCAGGAACATAACTACCCATCTGTGCCATTATTGTAATAAGAGCAGCCTGCCTTAGGTATGTGGATTTCCCTGCCATATTCGGGCCTGTAATAAGTGCGAAGTACCTGTCCTCTGTATCCAGCTTAAGATCGTTAGGGATAAATTCTCCCCGTCTTAAATGAGCCTCAACTACAGGGTGGCGGCCTTCTACAATATGGCTTTGCTTTTTATTATTCAAAAGCGGTCTTGTCCATCCATTAATTGCGGCTGACCATGCAAGGGAAGCAGCAAAGTCAAGCTCGGCAATTAACCTTGCAGCAGAAGAGATTTCGTTAAGCGCATTTTTTGTTTTGTCCCTAATCTCTAAAAAAAGTTTTCTTTCAAGTTCTATAATTTTATCGGAAGCGCCGTTAATATCCGATTCCAGTGAAGCGAGCCTGTCAGTTGTAAAACGCTCTCCTCCTGCAATGCCCTGTCTTCGTATAAAATAAGAGGGCACTTTGGAAAGGTTTACATTGTTAACTTCAAAGTAATAACCTATTAAGCGGTTATATCGGATTTTAAGGGCTGTAATTCCTGTTTTTACCCTCTCCTCTTCCATGTAAGCTTCAAGGAGACTTCTTCCCGAGTCCCTTAGTACTTTTAAGCTGTCAAGCTCGCTATTGTAATTATCTTTAATTAAATTTCCTTCGCTTAACAGTATAGATGGATCTTCAGCAATACTGTTTTCCAGCATATCTTTTATATCGCATAATGTTTTTATGGCACCGCCATTCAAAGACCTTGCTTCTTCTGACTCAAAGTAGAAAGGCAGTGATGCAATTTTTTCATTTAAGGTAATAAAAAAGACAAGGGCATTTTTTATTGCAGCAAGGTCTTTGCCATGGGCCTTATCCATTGCAAGCCTGGAAGAAAGGCGTTCAAGATCGGGAGTTTTTGCAAGTATTTCCCTTAGCCTAGCAAGGAGATCCTGGTCTTTATAAAAATACTCTGTCATATCCAGGCGTTTTTTTATCAGCTCCTCTATACAAAGGGGAGAAAGTATTCTGTTTTTTAAAAGTCTTTTTCCCATGGCGGTTTTTGTTTCGTCCATTACTTCCAAAAGTGTAAAACGGGTATCGCCATCCATTAAATTCCTTACAAGCTCAAGGTTTCTTTGAGTTGCCTCATCAAGGTTTACATACTCATCCTCTTTGTAAATTTTTATTGAGCGTATATGGGGAAGTAAAGTCTTGCTGCTTTCATCTATGTACTCAAGTAGGGCGCCTGAAGAAAGCAGCTCAGGTGATCTTGTATCAAGCCCGTAAGCCTTGATGGAGGAAAACTGCCTTTCCAGCCTTTCCTTTGCACGCTCTGCTTCAAAAAGCCAGTCTGCCCAGCGGTTAATTACTAAATTTGATCTTTCAGTTAAGGCCAGAGAAATTAAAGGGAAATCATTTAAGAGTGATTCCTGTACAATAATTTCCTTTGGAGAGAGTCTTTCCAGTTCCTGCCTTAATTTTAATACTGCCATTTCAGAAGGAAAGGATGTGGTATAAAAATCACCTATGGAAAGATCAATGTAAGAGAAGGAGAAAAAGGAAGCTCTATATGCAAGGCATGCCATATAGTTGGAATTTCCCCTATCAAGGAAATCCTCGTCAACTGTGGTGCCGGGAGTGATAACCTCAACAACCTGGCGCTCCATTAGAGCAGGTGCTTTACCACTCTGCTTTTTGTTAAGCTGCTCGCAAATGGCAATTTTTTTTCCTGCTTTTAAAAGCCTGCCTATGTAAGACCGTGAAGCATGGTAGGGAATGCCGCACATGGGGTAACCCTGCCTTTGGGTAAGGGTAAGATTTAGTAAAGCTGAAACTTCTATGGCGTCTTCGAAGAACATCTCATAAAAATCACCAAGCCTAAAAAACAATACCTCGCCCTGATGATCCCTCTTTATCCTTCTATACTGATCCATCATTGGAGTAGAATTTTCCTGGGGTTTTAAAAGAGCCATAAAAAAAGGGGTCTATCTGCCTGCCCTGCTGCGTAAATTGTTGATTAGCCTGTCTGTAATATCTACAGTGGGGCTGTACCAGATTATACCCGCATTTTCTGAAAGACTAAGAACGGCACTATAGCCTTCGCTCTCGGCAATAAGTCTAATTTCATCATAAATCTGCTCAAGGAAAGCTGAGGACTGCCTTAAATTGTTTAACTGATCTTCAAGGGATTGCCTTTGCACAGTATGATATTCATTCAAGTCCCTTTCCCTTCTGGCAATCTCTGCCTCAAGCCTCATGGCCTGTTGAAAATCACCCTGAGTCCTAAAATTTAACATGTTAACCCTTAAGTTCTGAATGTCCCTTGTTTGACTGTCAATTTCTGCCTGTACTCTGGCACTCCTTTCCATAAATTCCCGTACAGGGCGGGACTCGCTAAAGAAAGACATGTATACCCTGTTAAGATCCACTACCGCAAAACGGGTTAGAGTTTGCGCTCCGGCAAAGCCGGTAAGAGTTAATATAAGTATGGAAAAAATCTGGATCTTTTTCATAAACTCCTCCCTCTAAAAACTGGACAGTGCAAATGATACAATAAAATCGAATCCGCCAAGGCCGCCGCCCCGTGTATAGTGCTGTATGTTCCCGCTTGAGTCAACGGCAAAACGTCTTGCCAAGCTGAACCTTAAAGGGAACATGGGGATGGTAAACCTAACACCGCCGCCCCAGCTAAAACGCAGGAAAAACAGATCCTTGTTATCCGGTGTCATAAAATCGGTGAATAATTCTCCGGGAGTACTCTTTACACCGGCGGCATCAAAGAAAAAATCCCAGGACAGTAAGCCCCTTACAAGGGGAATTCTAACTTCTGCCCAGCTCTCCCACATGGCAAGTCCCTTATTGTTAAACTCATCATAACCCCAGCCCCTTCCTATAAACATGCCATCCAGTGCGAGTCTGTTGGACTCTTCTATGATAGGGGCATCCCTCCAGGGCTGTGAAAAAATAAAAGATAAACCTGTGTGCAAACCAAGAACTGCTTTAAAATTCCAGTTATCTGTTACATAAAGATCCCAGAGAGTGAAAAACCACTGTACCCTGGTATCTGTTCTTATATGATACTCATACTCTTCCGGAAATATACCTGTAATGCTTGCCCTCTGGCTTATATATAAGCCGCTTGATGGATCGTAAAAAATATCCCGCCTGTCAAGCGATAAACTTGTAAAAATGGATACTGCCGGCCTCCACTGGTTATTCGCCTCACGTAAAACAGGGCTAAAAGGTCTGTAAAGATCATTATCAAAAGAATTAAGTATTAGACCAAACTGTAAACCGCCGCCTAAACCCAAAAGTCCCAGATTTGTATTCCATCTATAGCCTGTGCTAACCCCTAAACCAATACGCCAATTACTGTAAGTCATAATAAATTCATCAGGAGGAGTCCTGTTGGCAGCAACATATTCCTCCCAGGAATTAAAACCGTCAGGGTATGCATAATCTTCATCGCCATGGAAGAAAGGAGAAGTATTGTTAAGCGCTGCCCTTCTACTGGAATGCTGCAAGGATAGCTCATAACTTACAGAAAGCGGGAGCCCCATAAACCAGCGCTGGGTATATCCCAAAGAAATGCTCTGCATGTAGGGAGAAAGCGTCAGGTCTGCGCCTATGGCATCTCCGCCGCCGCGGAAGTTTCTGTCGTTCCAGGTGACCATTGCAGAGATAGGGAAAGCCCCCGGTTCAGCGCTTCCGGAGAACGTTAGTCCAAAGCGTATATCGGAGGTTAACATCTCTTCTACGTTTATAACAAGTTCCATAAGGGATTCTGCGGAACCGGGATTCATTTCCGGCGATACCATGGAGAAGTATTGAAGATTAAAGAGGTTCCTTAAACCATCCATTACCTTACCCTGGGAAAAAATATCTCCGGGTTCCAGGGGGATCTCACGCAAAATAACATGATCCTGGGTTCTTTCGTTTCCTACAATAACTATGCTCTCTATGTGGGCCCTGTTCATTTCGTTAATTATTACATTGTAGGAAAGGGTAAGGTTTTCCGGGTTTCTTTCCGGAATGGGATTGATGGTGTTAAATATATAACCATTCTCAAAATATAAATTGGCAATACGCATTAGATCGCCCTGCAACCTTCTGTCGTTTACCCTGTCTCCAACCCTGGACTGAACCAAAGAGGAAAGTGTTTCATCGGAAAAAACCTGGTTCCCCTGGAATGTAATTCCGGTAAAGATATAGGGTTGACCTTCAGAAAGTACAAAGGTAATGGTCATTAACTGATTCTCATTATCATCCTGACGTATCTGTGTAATAACATCAACAAGATGTGCATCTATATATCCGCGGTCATGGTAGTACTGCACCAGAGCCTGTCTGTCCAGGGCAAGTTTGGCCTCCTGAAAAGCACCGTCGTTAAATAAAGTTCTGGTACTGGAACTTAGCTGTCTTTGTAAAGTCCTGGAAGTAAAAATCGTATTGCCCTCAAAAATAAATTCTTCTATAACAGTTCTTCTGCCTTCTACAATGGTAAAATTAATGATAATTGAATTGTTAGGTCCGGGGCTTTCTTCTGAGCTTACACTTACAGCACCAAAGCCCCTTTCTATATACCTGGCTTGTATGGCCTGCATATCCATCCTTAGTTTTACAAGGCTGGAAGGATCACCTACTCTGCTTATTATCAGTTCCAGAAGATCATTTCGCCTAATGCTATTGTTGCCTATAAAATTTATACGCGAAACAACGGGAAGTTCAGTAACATGTATTCTAAGAATAACTTCTGTCCCTTCAGGATTAGCCCTGTAAGGCATAATAACAGGGTAAGGATCATTACTGAAAAAATCCTGTGCGACAATTCTATCCAATAACAGGACACCAAGTTCCGGAGTATAAATCCTGCCTATAAAAGCAGCGCTTATACCTTCAAGATCAGCAGGTCTTATATTATGAAGTCCTGAAAACTCTATACGCCGTATCGGTCTTCCATAATACGATTCATGGTTATCCTGGGAAAAAACTGAAAAAAGTGTACACACTAATAAGACCAACACTATGGCAAAACGCATTATACAAATACTCCTTAACACTCCCACTATTACAGAAAAGCAGAAAAATTAATAGCCATCTAGAAACTTCTTCTCCATATCAAAGAAAAAGATACATCCTCTATAAACCAGGATCTGGGATTCATGGGAATAAGGCTGAGTCTTATGTCAAATAGGGGATTCCTCAGTTCCAACCCTATTTCAGGTTCCAGCCTTATACCGCCGCCGCCCAGATATTGATCCTCGTACCGGAGGGTAAGCATTGCCTGCCCAAAAACATCCTGGCTTAGATACTTACCTATAAAAACAGTGGTATTGTCAAAATAGTTACCAAATGTGAATGTATTAGTACTACTGCCTGTATTGGGATCAGGATGACTGGTCTGCGTCATGCCTCCGGTAGCCTGGAGCACTACATTTTGTAAAAATTGTGTCCTGATTGACAGCATATCAAGCCCTAAAAAGTTCCTTAACTCCCTTTGAACCCTGTTCATAAAATAAAACTGCGTTAAAGTGTCCAAAACCATGCCCGCTGCAATGTTTCTGCCGCTTCCATCCATGCCTTCCGGGGGAATTTGCCCCAAAAGTGCATAAATTTCTGTCTGCGGAAGCGGCGGGTTGGACTCAAAGCGGGGGGAAAATGAAAAAAGAGGCATATAATCAATAATCAGGGATATTATTACAGGACCATCCTGTGTCTGATCCCGCATTTCTGCCCTGGCATAAATTATGGGGTCAAAACTGCTTTCATCTTCCCTGAAAAACAGGGTGCCTTCCCTGATATAAAAGTTTCTTTCAAGGTAAAAAAGTTCCCCGCTTCTTAAATTTACGTCCCCTGTTAAACTAAAAGCACTTGAGTATCCGTCATAAATAAGCCTAATTCCTGATCCCAAACCGGCATTTGCCTGCAGTATGGGGAAATCTATACTGGGCCAGAAAAAGTCAACCCTTCTATCTGCCCTAATTGTAACATCTGTTAAGGTACTTAACCTTCCTACAGGCAGTTCTACAATTACTATATTAAAACTTTCATCATAATTCATGCTTATTTCTGTATTAACTGCATAAATCTCACCTGTCGTTGTTAAAACATAATCTTCTATTTCGAGCAATGCAGTTCCATAGGCATAACCGTTAACAATAATGCCCCCAAGGTGTATATCCGCAGGTATAGGGCTTGATGATGGTACACTTATGGAAATACTTAAGGTTTCAGGTATCCAATGCTCAAAGCGGAACCAGCCTTCGGCAACCCCCACTCCGCTTCCGGCAACTGCATTTACAGGTCCGAAAGTAATTTCGTTACCTTCAAAAAGGAAAATTACAGGCACAGGTCTGATGGGTACAGACATGAGCAGGGGAAGGGTAATATGAGCACCACTTGCTCTAAGGGCACCGAAAAATTCGGGTTCGCTTAAAGTTCCCCCTATACGAAGGGAGCCTGTAATAATTCCATCGGGAATCTGAAGAAAGGGAGTAAGATCATCGGGGATAAAACGCCAAAGAGCTTCCATGTCTACATAGGCATTAGCCCAATATGCGTCAATAAAATTATCAATAACTGTACCTGTAACAGAACCTCTTACAGGAAAAGGTGCACTAAGGGAGACAGAAAAACCGGCGCCCTGACCATTGCCATTTTGACCATTGCCATTTAAGGGATCGTAGCTAAGACGGAGCATATTCCTGGGCCCGCCGTTTACACGCATAGCAATTCCATCATTAAGGTTTTGGAAAGAAAAATCAAATGAAAAAGCTTCTTCGGCAATCATATCCCCATACTGTGCATTTTGGAACAAGAGTGAAGCCTCAAGGCTTTTTAAATCCCGGTAAAGATCATACCAGTTATCTTCACTTATAAACTCAGCACTGCCGTACATATCAATGTTTATATCTATGCCTGATAAATTTCCGCTTACAAAGGCACTGCTGCTTAACAATCCCTGTCTTCTGTCAATTAAAATTGAGGGAATATAAGTGTCTACTCCAAAGGTAAAAATATTAAGTTCTTCTACATGCGCAAGATCATTATTAACCTGAACATTACCGCTTGCCTGTATTAACTGGCTTCCCTGGTTAATGACAAAAGAAGAGATAAAAAGATCTGCATTAAAATTATCTATAGATTCCCAAAACAGAGAAAAATTGCCGCTTAACACCGCATTTAACGTGCTAATGCGGCGAAGCTGCATTCCCGTTCCGTTAAGCGAAAGTTCTAAAACATTGTTATCGTAAAGACCTCTTGCAAGATAATGCTCGCTGTGCCCTGCACTGTTAAAATCAAGTAAAAAATCCATATATGTAAATGTATAATTCCAGTTAAATGCTATGCTGCCTTCCAGAGGCCCCAAAGAATCAGTAAAAACAAAGTAAGGAATGTGCATACCTCTTTCATTTGCTGCACCTCTTAAACTTAAACTGGCCTGGTTAGATGAAGGAGTAGAAAGCCTTAGAATTTCTATCCTCTCTATATCAAGTTCCCAATCATAAGGAGAATAATAATCCAGAGAAAGATAAAAATTTAATGACGCCATTTGCCTGCCTGATAAAACAGGAAGTGCCTCTCCGTATACAAAACCGTTTATACTTCCGTTTTCACCCATTAAAAGGTAAGCAAAAAAATCATAAGAACCTGTTATAATAAGTTCCTTTCTGTCAGCAAAAATACCGTTAAACTGGTAACTTAGATCGTTAAAAAAAGCCAATAAGGTAAAATAAACATCGTTAGAATCTTCATAAAATTCTGTGGAGCCGGAAAATAAAATATCTTCTTCATAGAAGGATATTATCCCCTGCTCCAAAACCAGCCTGTTATTGGTTCCGGAAATGGATGCGTTTAAGGCCAGTATATCCATGAAGGAAGCACTAAAAGAAGGAACATTAAACAGGAGTCTTTCAAAATCAGAATCAAAAAAAACTTCGGTGTTAACACTTACATTGGAAAGCATGGAATACAGGGGAGAGGGAATATACTCAAGAGGGATAAGAGCTTCCATAAACTTTAGTATGTCACCCATGTATAGATTATCCAGCCTGACATTTACCTGCAAGTGCTGAGAATAATCATAGTCAAGAAATCCCTCTGCAGAAATCCTGCTCTCATCTGTACTTCCTGCAGATACATTAAACCCAAGGGTATTATTTTCCTGGAAGAGATGAAAGTGAAATGAAGGATAAATAAGCTCACCGGCACTAATACTCCCTATAAGGTTTACTTCCCTCCCCTGTGTATTAAAGAGAAAATTTCCATTAATTCCCTCTGTCCCATAAAAGCGAAAATCCCTTACAGCAAGTGAGCCATAGGGAATAAATGGGATAAGGTTAAGGTAATCTCCCTGATGATCATCAGGGATAAAATCTATTCCTCCGGAAAAAGCTATGCCGCCGTAAGGACTGTCAATTTCTAAAAGATCGAATAAAAGACCTTCACTGTCGCCGTGTGCATGTATATCCAGGGTGACAGAGGAAGAAAAATTATCAGGAGTACCTGTACTGCTGAAATTTATATTATATTCGAGCTCTCCTGCCCTGTATTCAAAACCGCTGTCTCCTGTAATCCTTATATCCAGCAAAGGGTTTAAATTTTCCCAGGAGCCGCTAAAACGAAGGACATCGCTGAAAATAAAATTTTCTCCTATAAAGCGGCCGCTTAGATGATCATTAATAAAATCGTATACAAACCATACAGTGAATGGGTAAGTATCCTGAATTTTTCTAACTTCTATTTTCTCCTCAGAGTAGATAAAAACCATGTTCAAAGGCATTAACCTAAATGTATCTGCATTAAGATAGGGTATGCTAAAAGAGGCACTGCCTTCATTTGTACCATCATAAAAAATTCCGCTTAAACTTGCTCCCATGGAAATATTAAAGGAAGGGAGAAAGTCTGCCGGGTTTAACTCAAGAAAGACATCCCAGTTACTGTTAAAACTAAGCTGCTCCTGCCTTATATTGGCTTCAAAACTAAAAGATTCCAGTTTAAAGTTCAGGTCTGTTCCGGATAAATCCAACTCGCCGTTAAAAATACGAAGAGAAAAGTCCTCGGGAAATAAATGTGTAATTCTAATTTCCGAGGAAGTAGAGCTTTCCCGCGTTAAACCACTTATAAGCTCTAATAAATCCCAGTCTTTTTCAAAGTCCAGGCTTAAAATAGGCCTATCTACCCTTGCAGACTGTATGGAATTTGGCAGATTTCCCCTTATCAATTCCCAAAATGAGTAGGAGAATCTTAATCTGGAAATAGAAAGCATTACACTGTCGTCTTCCCGTAAAATTACTATATCTCTTACATCCAAAACACCAAAAATGGAAGGTCCCATGGAGGCATACTGTATTCTTCTCCCAATAAGGGACTCTGCTTCTGCTATTATACTATCCCTAAAGTTTGCCATATTATCCAGAAGCATTATATGAAGGGGGCGCAGAGCTAGAGCAGTACCTGTCACAAAGGCAAGAAAAATGAGAATTCTTATACCAATCTTAAATATTGGAATTTTTAGTAACAAATTCCTGCTTTTTTTTTCCAAAAAGGCCCCATTTTTACTATTTACTATTCATTACATTACATTGTACATTATTTTACATGGAAATCCTAAAGAATTTTGTAGTTTTCGAAGGTATAGATGGTTCCGGTACTACTACTCAATTAAAACTTTTGGAAGATAAAATTAAACCTCCGCTCCCTTTTTACAGGACTTATGAACCCACTGATAGTATTATCGGCAGGATAATACGCTCGGGGCTAAGAAAAGAAGCGGATTTTGACCCTAAAACCCTCGCCTACCTCTTTGCAGCAGACCGTAATGAGCATATTTTTGGAGAAAATGGCGTAGCAAAGAGGTGTAATGCAGGAACACTCGTTGTTTCTGACAGATATTTTCCATCATCTTTAGTTTATCAGGGTCTAAGCTGCGGAAAAGAACTCCCGGAACTGCTTAACAGGCACTTTCCACTACCTGAACTGCTCTTTTTTTTCGACATAGACCCAAAAATTGCAGAAGAACGCATGGCAGACAGGCCTTTTAAAGAAATTTTTGAGTATATTGACTTCCAAAAAGAGGCAAGGGCTCTTTACAAGGAAGTTTTACATAAATTATCTTTGGAAGGTACTAAATTATTTATAATAGACGCATCTCTTCCTGTAGAGGAAATTGCCCTTTTAGTATGGGAAGAAATGCAGAAAATGCCGATATTTAATATCAGTAATGGCCAGGAATAAATTTTTTTATGGTATTTTATTATTAATAATTTTCACAATTTTCCCAGCTGTCCCGGGTAATACTTATATAGTTACCTTTAAGGAACAGTTTTACCGGCTTTTTCATATGCATCATAACAGAAATCCGGATAATTACATAGAAAATATCTACTATCTGGAGAGAGCCCTGGAAGCTCCCTTCTGTAATCCTCTTTATGCCCTCGCCTTAATACAAAACGAAACCGAGTGGGAAAAATACCGCTATTTATTTATGATGCACCTAAACATAAAAATGGCAGAGCAGCACATGTATGCAGGCAGTCTTTATAATAAAAGAAATGCCTATTTTTACAATGCCCCTTTTAGGGATTTAAACCTTGCATCCCTTGAAATTGCCGAAAGTTACTTTCTTACAGCCCTATACTACTGGGAGGAAGCCTTGATCTGGGCTGAAAGGGCAAACGAGGGAAGATTCCGCTGGATTAACCTGCAAAGAGTCCAGTTCTGGGAAGATTCTGCTTTTCGTATTCAAAACGGCAGCTATAACTACGGCAGGACCATAAACAGGGAGCTTAACTCACTTTATTCAGTAAGGGAACAGTTCCTTGCCATGGATGAAAACACTTATTAGCTTAGTATAAAGTCCTCGCCTTGCTTTTTATCAATTCCTATGTTATCCTTGTTTACAGATTCTCCGGATAAATGGAGCGTGTTTCGGCCGCACATCTGATTCCGGAGTGCCAAATTCTCTTAAAAAATTCCGCTTTTCCAGCCGGAAGGTCTTTCTTTGCTCAAATTATATAAATTACTTTTACCTACCCTGCTCTTTTTTGCCTTCACAACGAGTATTCACACGCAGGATACTAGCGCGGACAACCCCATAGATGTCTATGTAATACGTGAGATAAACTTTAATATCATAGGCCGTACCAGGGTCTTTGCCCTTATGAGCAATGGAGGCTTCAACGAAGGAACAAGACTTCAGGGCAGGGAAGGCCTGGATAGGTATATAAGGGATAGAATTCAAGACCTAAATAACCAAAGGGTACTGGATGATTCCCACACAAGAATAGAATACACTCTGGGAGCAAGAGAAGCAGACGGTGCTGTTCCCGTAAACCTGACAGTTTTTACAAGGGATTCCAATAATTTTGTTATACTCCCCTACCCGGAATATTCAACAAACGATGGCTTTAGCATAACGCTAAAAGCCAGGGATTATAATTTTTTTGGCACCATGACACCCCTGCGCTTTGATCTTGGCTACCAGTTAAACCAGAACGATGATCATATCTTCCACTTTTCCTTTGACATAGACATGCCATTCCAGGCAGCCGGTTTAAACTGGAATTTAATCTTTGACAATAATTTTACCTACGAACCTGAAGATCCCCTAAATTACAATACACGTGTTGGTCTTTCTGTTAACGTCCCATGGTGGATCACTACCTTAACTTTTGGAGCAAATCAATTTTTATACATCAACAATGCTGTCAGCTCCGATAGCCGCAGCTACTATGGTGTTGACCAAAGTTACTACGATCCCTATTTTTCTTCGGAAGTTTTTGCTGCTATACGTATTCCCCTTGGAATTGAAGTTGGCCCCTACGGTGAACTCTCTTACACTTTTCGTACATCATACAGACATTATTACCCAACCATTGCTTCCGACCTGCCATTACGGCCTATTAACAGCTACTCTAACACAATAGGCTTTGGCAGAACCAACTGGGTAGGAAACTTCAGGAGCGGCTTATCTGCAAGTGCCAATCTGGGTAATAGCATCTACATAAACAATAACGAAGCTCCCTATAGAACTTCACTGGATTTTGGCATAACTTATCACGAGCACTTTGCAAATTACTTTGGTATATCCACAAGGTTAAGATACAGGTCTTTCTGGAGATACTCAGACAGATTCGATTCCTATCTACACGAAAACACAGGATCCGCTCTTCGCGGCATTATAGATAATGAGCTTAGGGCAACGCAGATACTTTTTTTTAACTTCGATTTCTCCGCCTATGTGCTCAGGTTCTGGCCCTCGGAGTGGTTTGACGCTCCGGGGCTTTCTTTCTTTAATGTGGAAGTTCACCTGACTCCTTTTACCGACATTGCCCTTGTAAAGGGGAGTATTAGAGATTCCGGTGCTAGTGACCCCGAATACCGAAGCTGGCGGGATCTAAACTTTTCTTTTGATGATCTTGTAGCAACTACGGGACTGGAAATGATAATTTTTTCCGGCTTTTTCCGCAGCCTTAGTCTTAGAGCTTCCCTTGGTTTTAGTCTTGATAAAATAAAAAGAGACGGCCTAGTGCTAATGGGCGGCTTCTTCCCACGCTGGCACGAAATTTACATAGGTCTGGAAAGGGCTTTTTAAGATATGGCAAATATCGCAATTATAGGAACAGGTTATGTCGGCTCAGTCTCCGGCGCCTGCCTTGCCGACTTTGGAAACCGCGTTATTTGCGTAGATAAGGACATAGAAAAAATTGAATCCCTTAAAAAAGGTAAAATCCCTATTTACGAACCAGGCCTCGATGCTGTTGTTACGCGTAACAGTGAAGCAGGAAGGCTTTTCTTTACCTCTGACCTTGCCTCCGCCCTTGGCGAATGCAATGTAGTCTTTATAGCAGTAGGCACACCTCCCACAGAGGATGGCAGTGCAGACCTATCCTACGTGGAAAAAGCAGCCAGGGAAATTGGTTCTTTAATCAAGGAATATACCGTTATTGTTACCAAAAGCACTGTTCCCATAGGAACGGGAAAAAAGGTTAGCGAGTGGGTAAATGATGAACTTGCAAAACAAGGTAAAAATATAGAGTTCGATGTAGTTTCCAACCCCGAATTCCTCCGTGAAGGTTCCGCTGTTTACGATTTTAACAATCCGGATCGCATAATTATAGGAAGCGAAAGCGAGAGAGCCAAGGAAATGATGAAAAGTGTTTACCGTTCTCTTTATGTTAACGAAACTCCCTACATAGAAACAAACCTGGAAACTGCAGAAATGATAAAATACGCTTCCAATGCATTTTTGGCTGTTAAAATTACCTTTATTAACGAAGTAGCCAATCTTTGCGAAAAGACAGGTGCAAATGTAATTGATGTTTCACGCGCCATGGGACTGGACGAAAGGATAGGTTCCAAATACCTTCAGCCGGGTCCCGGTTACGGCGGCTCCTGCTTTCCCAAAGACACAAGAGCCCTTGCAAAGATAGGAAGGGATAACGAAGAGGTTTTAAGCATTATAGAAACTACAATAGAAAGCAACGAAAAACTAAAAATAAGGGCAGCAAGAAGAATAGAAAAAGCTTTGCAAAAGAATTTAGGCTCTGTAGAAGGAAAAACTGTTGCCATACTGGGTCTTGCCTTTAAGCAGAACACAGACGACACAAGGGAATCTCCTGCATTAAGTATATGCAATTTTCTTGCAGAGAAAGGAATGTCACTACGCCTCTTTGATCCGGCCGCAATGACAGAGGCTAAATTGCGCCTTAAGCATATAAGCTCTTCTCTTTACTTTGCTAAAGATGAATATGACGCAATGAAAGATGCTAATGCCCTTATAGTTGCAACAGAATGGAACCAGTTTAGAAATATAGATCTTTTAAAGGCAAAGGATACAATGTCTAACGCAATTCTTTTTGATCTCCGTAACCTGTATAAGGCAGAAAATGCAAAAGCAGCAGGCTTTAATTATTATGGGGTAGGAAGCCAATGAAAATACTAGTTACAGGTTCTGCAGGTTTTATAGGCTTTCATCTTGTAAAAAAATTAACATCATTGGGACACAGTGTTACCGGCATAGATAACCTTAATACTTATTATGATGTTAATTTAAAGTACGACAGACTTGCAAATTCCGGCATAGAAAAAGAAAAAATAGAGTATAACAAAAAAACAGAAAGCTCTTCCCTTCCCTCTTACGATTTTTATAAGCTGGATCTAAGCGACAAGGAAAAAATCCTTACGCTTTTCCAAAATGAGAAATTCGACTGTGTTTGCAACCTTGCAGCCCAGGCAGGTGTAAGGTACAGCATAGAGAACCCCCAAGCCTATATAGACAGCAATATCACCGGCTTCCTTAATATTCTGGAGGCAGCAAAGGACATCAATTTAAACCACTTAATTTATGCTTCCAGTTCTTCTGTATATGGCATGAACAGTAAAATTCCTTTTAGTGTTAGCGATCCTGTTACCCAGCCTGTAAGCCTTTATGCCGCTACCAAGGGCAGTAACGAGCTAATGGCTCATGTATATTCACACCTATACAATATTTCCATAACGGGACTACGCTTCTTTACTGTCTACGGTCCCTGGGGAAGACCGGACATGGCATATTATATTTTTGCAAATAATATAATTAATGGCAAAGCTATTGATGTTTTTAACCATGGCAACATGCACAGGGATTTTACATATATAGATGATGTATGCGAAGGAATTGTTGCGGCAATTAACCATGTACCGGCTGTTAATATAGGCTCCCCTCCCCTCGCTCTCTATAACCTTGGGAATAACAAGAGCGAAAATTTAAACGATTTTATAGATATACTTGAAACTTGCATTGGCAAAAAAGCGGAAAAAAACTTACTGGACATGCAGCCGAGCGATGTACCGCAAACTATGGCGGACATAGAAAAAACACGTAACGAACTGGGCTGGGAACCAAAAACCGGCATTAAAGAAGGCCTAAAACTATTTACAGATTGGTTTAAAAGTTACGATGGCAAATAATGACTGAAAATAACTGGGACATGATAATTAAGCCCAAAAGAGGGCTTTTTAACCTTAACATAAGAGAAATTATACGCTACAGGGATCTGGTCTTTCTCTTTGTAAAAAGAGATTTTAAAACCCAGTACAAGCAAACCATATTAGGTCCCATCTGGTTTGTCATAACGCCTTTAATCTCTACGATTATGTACACCTTTGTCTTTGGCAACCTTGCAGGCATAGGAACAGACGGCATACCTCACATACTATTTTACTATTCAGGCACCATGCTTTGGACCTTTTTTACCTCCTGCTTTACAAGCTCTTCGGACGTGTTTGTTGCCAACGCGGGAATTTTCGGCAAGGTATACTTCCCCCGTCTTGTCGTGCCAATTAACTTTGTATTCAGCCACAGCATAAGGGCAGCCATACAGTTTGCCATGTTAATGGCATTTTTTATCTACTACCTTGTAATAGGCACTCCCATATATCCCTCCTGGCAAATGATACTATTCCCACTATTACTGGTCTGGCTTGCTGCCATAGGTGTGGGAGCCGGGATGATACTTTCTTCCATTACAACCAAGTATAGAGACCTAAGAAATTTAATTGGCTATGTAGTTCAGCTCGCAATGTACGCAACACCTGTCGTATACCCTATTTCCCAGATCCCCGAGCGCTTTAGGTGGATAGCTTACCTTAACCCTGTCTCCGCTCCCCTTGAACTCTTCCGCCAGTGGTTTTACGGCGTATCCTCCATAAACAGCACCATGGTATTTTCCAGCTTAGGCATAACATCCATCCTGGTTTTTATCGGCCTTGTTCTTTTTAACCAGAACGAAAGCACTTTTATAGATGTTATTTAAGAACCAGTGGGTTCTTTTCGCAACCACCCGTTCGGAACTTGTGGTTTCGGAAGTTAGTTTATATAATGAATTTTATTGATAGAGAAAAAGAACTGGAAACACTACGCGACATAACAAAAAAAGCAAGAGACAAAGCACAATTTACAGTTGTAACAGGGCGCCGCCGCATAGGTAAAACCCAGCTTCTTTTACGTTCAATAGAAGGACAAAGTGCTCTATATTTTTTTGTATCCCGTAAAGCAGAGCCTTTTTTATGTCAGGATTTTCAGGAAGAAATTAAAGAAAAACTAAGTATTCCTATACTTGGAGACACAGACAGTTTTGCAAAACTCTTTTTATTTTTAATACAGCTATCTACAGAAAGACATTTTACTTTAATAATAGATGAGTTTCAGGAATTCTATAACATAAACCCTTCTGTTTACAGCGAGATGCAAAATTACTGGGATCAATACAATATTAAAAGCCATATAAACTTAATTGTATGCGGTTCAGTATTTTCATTAATGCACAAAATTTTTAAAGACTACAAAGCTCCCCTTTTTGGAAGAGCTACTTCTTTTATGCAGATTCGTCCATTTAAAGTATCTGTACTAAAAAATATCACACAGGAAGCATATTCAAGTTCTAAACCTGAAGATCTGCTTGCTCTCTATGCTTTTACCGGGGGCGTTGCAAAATATGTTCAGTTACTTGTTGACAATAATGCATTAAAATTCAACAGGATGCTTGAGTATATTATTAAAGAAGACTCTCCTTTTATAACTGATGGCAAGAATATGCTAATAGATGAGTTTGGTAAAGATCATGCCATTTATTTTTCCATTCTTTCTTTAATTGCAAGCGGCTATAATACAAGGGCAAAGATAGAAGATACCCTTAAAAAAGAAGTTGGCGGCTACTTAACACGCCTGGAAAACGATTATGCTCTTATAAGTAAAAATACACCCATTTTTACCAAAAGCGAAACAAAAAATATAAGGTACTCTCTTGACGATAACTTTTTAACTTTTTGGTTTAGATTTATCTATAAATACTCACATATTATAGAAATTAATCAATATACTGAACTAAAACGCATAATAGAACGCGATTATCCCACCTTTAGCGGAAAAATTTTGGAAAAGTACTTTAAAGAAAAATTTATAGAAGAAGGAAATTTAACCAAAATTGGTTCTTATTGGGATAAAAGCGGGGAGAACGAAATAGACATAATAGCATTAAACGAACTTGATAAAACAGCCAGCATAGCAGAAGTTAAGCGAAGTAAAAAAAATATTAACTTAAATACCCTAAAAACAAAAACAGCAAATATGCAAAAAATAACAAAAGAATTACTCGAATACAAAATTGAATATGCAGCTTTAGCTATGGAAGATATGTAGGGTGACAGAGCAGGAAATTCTAAACATAATTTCCATGGGAGAATCCAGTAAAGTTCAATTTAAAGAACGTATGCCTCATTCTGACAGCATAGCACAGGAACTAATTGCTTTTTCGAATACCCAGGGCGGCTTGATATTATTTGGGGTTAACGATAAAACAGGTAATGTAAACGGTCTTTCTTTTTCTGAAATACAGGAAATGAACCAGCAAATTGTAAATATAGCCTCTCAAAAAGTGTATCCTCCGGTATTTATTACAACAGAAACATTAACAGTTAAAGATCAAAAATTAATAGCAATTAATGTAAACGAAGGTTTATCAAAACCTTACAAAGATTCTAACGGTACTATATTTGTAAAAAATGGCGCGGACAAAAGAAAAGTAACATCCAATGACGAAATTGCCCGACTTTTGGGCAGTCGCAGCCTTTTAGCAGATGAAACTGAAATTTACGATTCAAGTATTAATGATATAGATTCAAGGCTCTTTTCTGAATACTTTGCCAAAGAGTTTGGAGCTACTTTTGAAAGTAAAGATTTAACTTTGGAACAAGCTCTAATAGCAAAGAAAGTACTAAAAAACAAGCACCTGACACTTGCCGGGCTTTTATTCTTTGGAAAAGAACCACAGATATTTCGTCCTGCCTTTACTATAAAAGCTGTAATGTATATAGGAAACGATATAGCCGGTGACAACTATAAAAGTAAGCCCGAAGATTTAAAAGGCAGTATTCCTGAACTTTTTAAACAGGGTATGATGTACATAAAAAGCTGCATAATGTATAAACAGGAAGAACAGGGTTTTAATTCCAAGGGAATACCTGAAATTTCCATAATAGCCCTGGAAGAAGTATTGCAAAATGCACTTATACACCGTGATTACTTTAAGAACTCTCCAATAAGGCTTATGATATTTGATAACCGTGTAGAAATAATAAGCCCGGGTAAGCTCCCCAATAGCCTTACTGTAGAAGAAATTAAGTATGGGAACCCTGTTATAAGAAACAACCAAATAGTCCTGTTCGCAAGCCATACCCTACCTTACAGCGGACTAGGCTCAGGATTACGCCGTGCCTTTGCTAACCAAAGCGACCTGGAACTAGAAAATGATGTAGCTGGCGAGCAATTTATTGCCCGCTTTCCAAGGAAAGCTTAGCAAGACAGTAGATGAAAAATGCGTATTAACGATCATCAAAAAGAAAGTATAACTTTAGCAGTTAAAAATGCTGATCCAAAAGCCAGAGTCTGGCTTTTTGGTTCCAGAGTGGATGACAATAAAAAAGGGGGAGATATAGACCTGGCAATTTTTTCTGAAACTATTCACAAAGATATAATGAAAGTTATTGAAGTTCGGCGTTTTATATGTAACAGAATTGGCGAGCAGAGAATTGATATAGTAACAACAGAAGACGGAAAAGAGGCTATTTTTAAGATTGCAATGTCACAGGGAATTGAGTTAATATGAATGATAGTATTTCTGAATTGTTAAAAGAAAATATTAAAACATTAAATTTAAGTGCAAATTGGGTAAGAAGATCCTATGAACAGACTCATAAAATCATTATAAAAGAAAACTACACAGATGAAGAATTTGACATGTTAGAAAATATGTCTTCCAGGTATGCAAGAACTACTGATATGCTTGTAAATAAAGTATTGAGGACTATTGATTCATATGAATATGAAGATATTGGAACTATTATTGATATTATGAATCGTGCAGAGAAACGCAGTTTAGTCTCATCCGCAGAATTATTGCATAGAATTAAAGATCTAAGAAATAATATAGTACATGAGTATAAAATATCTGAAATAGCAAAATTTTTCGCTGATATTTTAAAATATACACCAATCTTACTGGAAATCATAAATAATATTAATAAGTATTGTGAAAAATACATAAAGAATGCCTAACACCATAACCAAAACAGAAACCATCAACCTCTTTGTTCCCGGTAGACTATGCCTCTTTGGTGAGCACAGCGACTGGGCAGGTTTACATAGAATTTTTAATGCAGATATTACGCCGGGAGCTGCTATAGTTACAGGTATAGAACAGGGCATTTATGCAGAAGTAGAAAAAAGCAGCAATTTTGTAATGTACAATGAAGCTCCTGAATTATCTGATACCTGGGTAAACTTTGAATCTTCCATGCAAACCGATGAGCTGCGTTCTATAGCAGAATCCGGTTCCTATTTTTCTTATGCAGCAGGAGTTGCTTCGTTTATTAAAGATCATTATTCTATTGAAGGCCTTAAAATTACCATAAAAAAAATGACTCTGCCTATGAAAAAAGGACTTTCCTCCAGTGCGGCAATTTGCGTTCTTGTAGCAAGAGCATTTAACAAATTATATGGACTCAATCTAAACTTACGTGGAGAAATGGATATTGCCTTTAAAGGTGAACAGCGTACTCCTTCCCGCTGCGGCAGATTGGATCAAGCTTGCGCATTTGGTTCTGTCCCGGTACTAATGGAATTTAACGGGGATGATTTATACATAAAAAAACTTATTACCAAAGGAAACTTCTACTGGGTATTTTGTGACCTTGAAGCAGAAAAAGATACCATTAAAATACTACGTGATTTGAATAAATGTTACCCTTTTGCAGAAACTGATACAGAAAAAAATGTACACAAAGCTCTTGGCATTATGAACCGGCAAATTATAGAAAAAGCAGTTGATAATCTTAAGAATGGAGAAGCTGAAAAACTCGGATCATTAATGACCGAAGCCCAAAGTATCTTTGATGTTATGGTTGCACCTGCATCCATTACAGAATTAAAAGCACCTAAGCTCCATAGCTTTTTCGATGATCAGGTAATAAAAACCCTAACTTATGGTGCAAAAGGTGTTGGCTCACAAGGAGATGGTTCCATACAGTTTCTTGCAAAAGACGCCAATACCCAGGATGAGTTATGCCAATACTTATCGAAACAAGGGTTAACACCATATAAATTAACAATTGCTCCACAACATCATGTAAGAAAAGCTATTATTCCTGTTGCAGGCTTTGGCACACGTTTGTATCCTGCTACAAGGCGTATAAAGAAGGACATGATGCCTTTGTTAGATAAAGACGGTTTTCTTAAACCTGCCTTACTGATACTGCTTGAACAAGTAGTTGAAGCCGGAATAGAAGAAATTTGTCTTGTAGTTAGCAGCAAAGATGATTATAAAACTTATGAAGATTTCTTTTTAACTCCGCTTTCTTCTGAACATATGGACAAATTACCTAAAGAAATGAAAAAATATGAACAAAAGATTAAAAATATTGGAGAAAAATTAACATATAGGATACAAAATGAACGCTTAGGATTTGGTCATGCGGTATATCAATGTCAGGATTTTTGCGCAAGCGAACCTGTTCTTCTATTATTGGGAGATACTGTATATACTACCAATAATAAAAATAACACTACTCAACAGTTAATTGAGTTCTACGATAAACTGGAAAAACCACTTATTGCCATACATAAAATACCATTAAAAGATGTAATACACTATGGTATACTATCCGGCACCTGGCTAGATACTTCTTGCACAGTAATGAATGTTACTGATTTTGTAGAAAAACCTGATGTATCTCTTGCAGAGAATAAGCTTACTATGCAAAACAAAGAAAACGATAAAGAAAACTATGCTGTTTTTGGACAATATATATTACCTGTAGAAATTTTCGATGTCTTAAAAGGTCAAATAGAAAATACAAGTAATTATCCAATGGAAATTAACATGACCGATGCTCTTTGCAGCTACATTGGTAATGGCTTAACCGGAGTTGTTCTTGATGGGAAAATGCATGATATAGGTATTCCTGAAGCCTATTTTAATACAATGAATTCTTTTGTAAACAATAATGTCTAACACTGTTATCCAAATAGAAAAGCTCTCCAAAAAATACCAGCTTGGGGTAATAAACAGCGGTACTCTTTTTAAAGACATACAAACATGGATGGCTTTAAAAAAAGGTAAGGAAGATCCTCACTCCATAATAGGTGAAAACAAGTACAACAATACAGAAGATTACTTTTGGGCATTAAAAGACATAAACCTGGAAATAAAACAGGGAGATAGAGTTGGCATAATAGGCAAGAACGGTGCCGGTAAAAGTACCTTATTGAAAATACTTTCCCGCATTACAGCCCCAACAGAAGGTAAAGTGAAAATAAAAGGTAGAGTTGCAAGCCTCTTAGAAGTTGGTACAGGCTTCCATGGCGAATTAACGGGAAGGGAGAACATATACCTTAACGGCGCAATTCTTGGAATGAAGAAACGCCGTATAGATAAGAAACTTGATGAAATAATTGCCTTTAGTGGTATTGAACACCATATAGACACACCTGTAAAACGCTATTCCAGTGGTATGTATGTGCGTCTGGCCTTTGCAGTCGCTGCCCACCTGGACAGTGATATTTTAATAGCTGATGAAGTTTTGGCTGTGGGGGATGCAGAGTTTCAGAAGAAAGCTTTGGGAAAAATGCAAGATTTAAGCACTGGTGAAGGTAGGACTGTATTGTTTGTTAGTCATAATATGGGGGCAGTAGAAAATTTATGCAACTGTGGATTTTTGCTGGACAAAGGAAGTATTTCATTTAACGGAAATATAAATCAAGTAGTAGATAAATATCTCAACAGTTCAAATACAAATAATATAAAACTTGAAAATGGATTTATTAATTTAGAAGATATAAGGGAAGAAATTTACTTAGAAAAAATATTTAATAGAATTAAGATATATGATCAAAATGGTCAATATAGAGAATCGTTTCCAATGTTGAGTTCAATAAATATTGAAGTTGAATTAGAAAAAACAGAGAAATTCCCCGAAGCGGATTATTGTATAGCTATTATTAATCAAACGGGGCAATGGGTAACATCCTTTGCAACGTGGATGCATAATATTAAGGTCATTAATCCGAAAAACATAAAATTGCAAATTCCTTCTTTAAAATTTTCTCCTGGTACATACAAAATATATTTAAGTACGACCGATCACCTTGGTGGAAAGTATATTGACAGGATAGAACATGCTGCATCTTTATATATTGTTGATACTGATATTTTTGCAACAGGTAGAGAATACACAATCAATGATGGTATTGTTATTCCAGAAGGTTCTTTCAATCTATTTGATTAAGTATTATTGTTTATAACTTAGTAAGAATAAAATACGATAAATTTTATGTTACCTAGTTTATTTAAGTTAATTAAAATTTTACTTCCCAAAAAAGTAAAAAAAATTATTAGAGATTCAATAAAAGATTTTGAACCAGAAAAGAAGAGCCTCGAGTCTGAAAATATAGCTCTACGATACGCACTAGGTGTAAAACAGTCTATTACATGGGACTTTCCATCTTTTTCGAAAAAAGTGCTTAATTATGTCGAACAAAGAAAAATAGGTGCTCTTGCATGGGAATATTCTTTTTGCGAGTCACAGCCATATTCTTCAATTTATTCAGCTACATATGCTTTAATGATCAGGAGCTTACTCCTTGGACCTGGAGCAGGACTCACTGCTGAAGAAAAAAACGAATATATAGAATATTACAATGGATTACAGTGTGATAAGACTGGATACTTTATTGA
>Ga0099364_10002856_pt1 | contig 27284 bp, 23 predicted proteins | sample TergutTh196P3_FD_73070 | JGI IMG/M metagenome (GOLD analysis project Ga0099364, IMG submission 73070) | Microcerotermes parvus P3 segment gut microbial communities from Pointe-Noire, Republic of the Congo - Th196 P3 | ecosystem: Host-associated > Arthropoda: Insects > Digestive system > Gut ... | reverse complement strand
GGCTGGCACGAGACACCTCGCAGCCATCAATCTCAACGGTGTCGAATATAGCCACGGGAGAGAGATCTCCGAAACGTGACGGCTTCCACTCTATACCACGAAGAACAGTTTCAAACAGATCATCTTCAAACTTGAAGGCCATAGAATCCTTATAATGGTTGCTGTTTCTTCCACATGCGAGAGCGAATGGTATGTTGTCATAAGTGATCACGATTCCATCTATGGGAATCCCGTCCTTTTCGGCCAGTGATTGTAAATTGGCGATGATGTTAGCGATTATCTGTTCAGACGCGTTTATGTCAGGCAGGATAAATCTGCAAGGGGAAAACCCAAGTTGTTCCAGAACTTTCAGTTTCAGACTCTTACTCTCAGAAATTTGATTATCTTCGTTCAATCCTTCAAGCACACCAAACGGTGAGAATGTCAAACCACGACCGGCACAAGCGGCTGCGTCATAACAGCGGATTGAGCCTGACGCAAAGTTGCGAGCGTTCTTATATGGATTACCCGCACTGTCCCGCAGAGTGTTCCTCAATTTCTCAAATGTTGGCTTCGTAATGTAAACCTCTCCAACTACAACAAGCCTCTGCTGATACGGAATCTTCATCGGAATACCGTCAATGGTACGAGCATTGTGGGTGACGACCTCGCCCTCATCGCCGTTACCTCGTGTGGAAGCCCGTATAAGCGAACCGTTTTCATATTCCAGCTTCAAAGTAAGGCCGTCTATTTTGTGCATGAGCATCACTTGAAAACCAGAGATGAACGGCATGAGGTCGTTCATCTGCTTGGTTTTATCCAACGAGAGCAACGGTATGGTGTGAGAAGTCTTTTCAAGGCCATCTACTACCGTGTATCCGACATTTTGCGTGGGAGAGTTGCTCATAACAAAACCTGTTTCATGTTCAAGGCGCTTTAATTTGTCGAAGTGGTGGTCATACACGGCATCCGTAACTGTAGGAGAGTTCTGGTTGTAGTATTCATGCCGCCATTTGTTGAGTGTGGTAGTCAGTTCCCGGATTTTTTCAATATGTGTTCTTTGCATAATATCGCTCCTTCCAAATAAGGTTGGTCAAACCTCTTATACGTTTCTATACAACGTTTCTATATAGCGTAGCCTTTTTAACCCCGGTCAATTCCTCAATTTCCCGTATGGAATATTGCCGGGTTTTATAGAGCTTGACAGCTTTCTTGATACTATTGGCATTGATTCTAGGTCTACCGCCGACCTTGCCTCTTGCCTTGGCTGAACGTAGCCCTTCTCTTGTCCTGTCAACTATTGTGTCTCTCTCGAATTGAGATATGGCAGACATCAATGTAAACAACAGCTTGCCTGTGGAGGTATTGGTGTCGATTGCTTCTTTGAGTGATACCAAATGCACTCCTTTGGAATGGAAGAATTCTGTAAGTTCAATTAAATCCTTAGTGCTTCTGCCAAGCCTCGACAGGGACTCAATCACCACAGTATCGCCAATGGTTATCCGATCCAGCATCTTAGACAGCTCAGGTCTGTCTCTTTTCGTACCCGTCACTTTTTCGTTGTAGATATAGTCTACGCCATATTTCTTTAACACATCAAGCTGTCTGTCCAAATTTTGAGATTCCAAGGAAACTCTGGCATACCCGAATACATAATTTTTCATTGAATCCTCCCTTCGTTCCAATAACGACCGTTTTTGGAACTAATTAAATACCCCCTCGAAATGGCATAATTTTGAGGGGGATTTCGTTCCAAAACTCGTTCCAAAACTCAAGTTTCATATCTCGTACGTTTTTGGAACATTTTGTCTGCTTTCGTCAGAATTTTCAGAATGAGCCAATTTATTTAATTATCAATGTCAATTCTCAAATTATTTCATCAAGTTTTCAAAGCATTCTTCACAGAATATTTTTGCCTTTCTCCAGAAGCGCCTCCACTTATTCTTGCTTTTGTAATCAGGGACGAAACAATTACGTACCGCTTCCCCGAAACTCCTTTTTGCTCGTTCCTCTTGGAAATGTTCCACTGCAAGCCATCCCACAGCTTCGGTGAGTCCCGCCGCCGTACCCGCATTGAGGATGTTTCCTAAAATCGGTATCTGCCCTACCAAAAGCTGCGATGTCGCGCGACCGATGCAGGACGCCGACAAGGACGCAAATAAACCCTTCGCCGCGCTCTCTGTCAATTTAACCTCAAACACCGAACCGAGAGCGATGATCATTTTGATCTGTATGGGAATTATCAGAACGGCGTCCGCCAGAGGTATCTGAGCCATACCGCTGCCAACAAGGGCTGCCGCTCCCGCAGCCATGTGTATGATTGTTCCGCATCTTTTACGTTCTTTGCAAGTCAAGCTTATTGCAAACCACCTCCGTTTGAATCCCACCTAAATATAGACAATGCGGCCAGAGGTTTCCCCCCAGCCGCATAGCTTAGTAAATGTTTCGTGCCGACATATTACTCACTTTCAACCTGTTTTCTCAACCTGTGTTTTCATTTCGTAGTGCTCATATCCCTTATTCCGGAGCCACAATATTGCGCTCTCCAACAGCTTCCACATACCGGTCAGGTTACGACCGCCATTGAGGATTATGCCGTATTCCCATATCAAAATGTCACCGTCCGAATCCTGCCAAATCTCCGCGACTAGCGAATTCCTCATATTCATTGCCACGCCTAACAGTTTCCTTATTTTAAGCACCCCCCTCTTTTGTTACGTCCTCTTTTGTTATGCCCAGAGTTACTTCTCAAAATCACGCGGCAATCTTATAGTCGTTGATTAGATTGTACTGCCCATAGCTGCTCTGCTTTTGCGTAATATCAACATCTTTAAGCATAGAGCCAACTTTGATAGCCTTGTCGCTGGTCTTGATATATGCGGAGACGACATCGCCATTGGGATTTATAAGCTCTAACCGCTGAGATTCTTTTCCGCTGGGCTTTACAGATTGGACCCAATAATCGGACGCCGCGCCGGTAACAGGCTGCTGTGTATTATTTGTATTATTACCCACTGGCGTATTACCCACTGGCGCTTGTGCAGATGGTTTCGCGTTGACAGAAGGGGCCGGAGCCGTTCCTCGGTTAGCGGTAGAGCCAAATATTCTTGCAACGGCTTTGTCATATTCAGACCTCAACCGTCCTTGCTGACTATCCTTGATGTAAGAACCTTTACCCCGCTGCTCGACTTCAATCCATACCCCTTCGATCTGGTACAGGTAACGTCCCACACCCCAAAGAACCGCAGACCGTTTGAACGCGTCGGTCAACCCACCCTTGATGGCCTCTATATCACTATTCTCCGCACCGTCATACTTTGTAATCCACTCGCTGCGCTCGGCATTATAGATAGAAAGACCGCATATCTGAGACTTGCCCTGCCATAAGATGTACTCATTACGCCATCCAAACATCCCTAAAACGCTGTCCAATCGCTCCTGAACCGCGCGGGCATCAAGGTAGAATACAGCCATGCCCTTGGTTTTATCATTACTGGTGACTTGGATTTTAGCTTCCACTTCCTCAAACGGGAATGGGGCTTTAAGCTGACGGATAATTTCTTCATTATTATTATTCATTGTCATAAACTCCTTTCAATTTAGCGCGGCAAACACGCGCGCGTTATAATTATCAACGGCAATCTGCTCGTCACCGTATGTTCCCCAATTGTAACTCCGTTCACCGTCCCTAATATAGAATTGCCAGCACACGAAAGGACTGACTGCATCTGGATTATGACCGATTGCGTAACCCTGCCGGTCGTCAACCATAATCGACCTTAGAATCTGATACCCGTTGACAGGCTCAGACTCGCCATGTTCCTCCTGACCCGGAAGCGCGAAACGCTCCGCTCCTAAGTCTGTATATAACTTACGAGAGTAGATGGTAAAGTCATCAATCAGTGTGGCGTGGGAATTCATGAACTCATAGGCTTTATCCGGGAGAATGAAGCCTTTCGCCCATTTCTTATTGGCCCCTGAGTAACGGCCATCATGCTCATGCTTCTGAATCTGGTGAGCCAGCACAGCATTCACACGCTCAAAGCCATATCCGCTGATGACACTCATAGCGGCAAGTTCAAGATTGTAGTAATTAGGCTTGTAACAGCTTGCGCTGATTGCCCCGTCAATGGTACGGGCACACTCTTGGTTCATGCTGCGGCTTTTGTGATAACAGGATGTTTCCGCACGGTCATTAGCGATCTTTAAGTCATACGGATAGACGAGCTTGGACGGGACAACATTACCTGCTTTAGCTTGATACATGGCCGCGAATATCTCCCGGCAGAATTGCCGTTCATCGTCCGAGTGTTCACGCTTCAAGTTCATATCAAGGTATTTGCCGCAGATGATGATGGATTCGTCAATGCCGTAGCTTACAGCGTTATCCCGCCAGAAATCGTAACCGGATCTGTAACCGCTATGCGGCTTGTTGTTGTAATCCATCGGCTTCGCTCCCTTCCTCGTCTATCGTTATTTTTTCCCCGGCGCCTTCAAAATCCAGACTTCGGACAATTTGAACGCAATCATATATACCATAATCCGTGACATCGCCCTCAAGGCTCTCTATGTCGTCGTAGTCTTCACCGATCCGTTTAAAGACATGAGGGATTTCGCGTATGAAACTTTCGATAAGCTGGACGTCTTCATAGTCTTCATACCATTTTACCCACTCGAAATACAGCGTTGTAAACTTTTTCGTTTGATATACGGAGCCGTTTTTAATCAGATCGTAAGCATCATTATTCTCCGCTTTTGCTTTTTTCAGAAGCTCCTCAAACGCCTCGTTTTCGATTACTATTGCTACTTCACTTCTATAGCCCATTGAATTACGCACTCTCCTTTACTTCTACCGGCGTTACCCAACCTTCATACAGATAGACCTTATCAGGCGGCACAGAATCATTAACTCCGGGGCCTTTGTTGGTCATTAACATGCCTACGCCCACTGAATCATGGTAAAGATACCGCGTCCCCTCCGTCATATCAGGCAGACTGAAAGCTTCCGCTTCCTCAATAGCCTCTATCAGTTTTTTTACGCTTACAGTAATCATTTTTTTCCTTCTTTCCTTTCTCTTTGTAATATTTAGCGTTTAACGTCAATCAGTAATCATCAGGCATTAACACAGTCGTATAAGACCTGTCGGCCTCGGTGATAATCCAGAACTTTTTACCGCAGGAACTGGTGTAAGCTGATAGGATACGGTCTCCATGTTTGATGGCGTTATCATTCGATTGCTTGTCCTCTTTGCAGACTTCGCCCCAGTCACCGGACTTATGACGGTCAAGAGCGGCATTTATATCCATGCTCTTCAACACGTTATTGGCATTAGCGGTGACGACCAGACGCCCCAAGGTAAACACGGTATCTTCCTTATTCTTATTCCCGTAATCTGCTAAGGATAGAAAGCCTTGTGGTGTCAGCAAATTGAATATCATTTTATTGGAACGTGTTTCGTAGACCGTAGTTGACGTCAGTTCACCTTTGTTATTCAGGTTTTCCTCTTTGTTGACAGTGTTCTCTTTTACGATACGCCCTTTGATAATGTGCGGGTTATCACACTCAACTAAGCCGTTTATGAGACCGGAGCCGCCAATCAAGCCTACTTGTCCTATGTTTAACGGCAACAGCGGACGTTTATCCGCGCTGTCCAGTTTGCTTTTCTCAAACAATCTGGAAAAGCTGGTCGAGCGATTAAGCTGCTCCGCCAGTTCATGCACATTAAATTCCGCTCCTTTGAATACGTTCACCTTTGCACTCATAGCGGGTAATTGGTAACGGCTCTCCGGCAATTCCGAAAGCTCCCGCAGCTTGTCCGGTTCCAAGACCAGAGAGGAAAGCTCATGAACCATACCGGAACCATCCTGCCGCTTCTGACGGATTCCTATAACAGCCACCTGTTTGAACCGCTTAAATTCATCGCCCGTAAACTTCCAGACTGTCAGATCGGCGAAATTATCGCACAGCACCCGGCAAATATCGGCAGTCAGGCGATAGTGTGGGACTATGTATATCAGCAGGCCGCCGTACATCAGATGATACAAGGCATCAACTAGGAACCGTTTTTCGCTGCGAGTGTTATTCCCGCCTTCGGTCATAACTGACAAATACGGAGGATTGAGCAGCATCAGATGAAATGCCTCATGGCTGACGCGGGAGTGGTAATAGCTTCCGAAGCCTACCCTGTGAAGATTTGTGAGAGCTTCCTCTGCACGGTGACGGTCAAGTTCGATGCCGTAGGAATGACAGTCGTTATTTTGAGCCACCATCCTTAACGCCTGCCCGCATCCGCAGCAGGGGTCAAGAAGGTTGGCGGATACATTTTCAGGAAACTCAATGCCGCGAACCATGTGTTTGATGTGTTCGGGATCAGTAGGGTAATAGCCCATCTTAACAGTGTTCATCATCCTTCCGATGATGGAGGCGTTGGTAGTCTCGCCCTCCGGTGTATCGGTAAGAGGCAGTTTGGAGAGATACCCGTTTAACGCCGCGCATAACTTGGTGTAGTCCGGTGTCATCAGATTAAACCCTTTGATGGATTGGCTGAGTTTTACGGAGTAATCCGCCATTTTTGGTGAGTCCGGCAGCTCTATCTCCAGCATTGCCAGAGCCGATGCGCCAAGAGCGCCGAGTAGCCTGCCATGCTGTTGCTGCAAGTCGGTGTAAACTTCACGGGCTTTGGGTTTATTGTTCTTATATTTCTCCAACCGCTTCCTTATTAATGGAAGCTCATTCATGCCCTGTCTGATAACCCTCGCGGCTTCCTCCAGTTTTACAATGGCGTATGGTGTTTGATTATTGTTATTATGATTATCCATCACATTATCAAGCAGCATGTCGCACCGCCTCTGATGTTTTTCTCAACGCCGAGAGTGTAGCGATGAGCCCTTCATAGTCCACGTTCTCAAACATTGAGCAGGGCAGCCATTGGTTTGTCCCGCCTCTGCCGCTAAAATCCTTCATGTGGGAGATGCTGCGGTACAGGAATGATGGTGGTTGTATAAACGTCTGTGATATTTGGAAATACAGGCCGTTACCGTCACTCCACAAGCCCATTAGAGTTATATCGCCGGATACGGCTATGCCGCCGGGATTGGTCGTTACCTTCATCTCTTTCAACCCTAAGTCATTACCCAACGCTCGCAGAAATGCCGCTGATTTGGAAAGGTAAACTTTCTTGGCGCCGTTCGGGCCGCTCTCACGTTCACCATGTATATAGCCTAAATCCTGAGAGACAAGGCTATGGATGGCTTTCATGTTCTTTTGCTGTGATTCAATAGACATAACTTTTACCGCCTTTCGTTTACGCTTTTGCGTTATGCTTGGTTTCAGATTCACGGTTTTGGTTGAGAATGTGACGCTTCGGGTTTCAATGTTCCCAAGAACCAGGATGTTGTACAGATACGAAACTACAGACGCAGCAGCCATGATATTGGCTGCGATACTCTGCGGCGCTGATACAGCCGCTTCCGCGCATGACAGCTCCGTTGGGAATTTATCAGTATCAAGAAGTACATCTGGATAGGCGTCCCCGACAGGTTTGTAATATGTCCGTCCTTTGCGCCTGATACCGCAGACTACCTGGCCTGTGTATTCTCCGTTGCCGCTGTCAATGTAGATAAGGTTATCCGTGTTATTGAAAACTCTATGACATAACTGCCGGCTTCTGTTGTTATCCACCGCGCCGATGAGTATGGATAATCCGTCTGACCATTGGTATGAATAATGCCCGTGAGAATAAGTTTCAGGTATTATCAATGCCGCGAGCCTGTCTTCGCTTTCAATGAAATCAGGAATGTAATGCACTTCCATACCGAACGCTGAAGCATACCGCTCCGCCAATACCTGCGCTTTGTTCCGGCCTAAATCGGCGGATATGAAGTTCTGCCGTACAAGATTCTTTTCTTCCACAATGTCTCCGTCCGCTATGATTATTTTCACAGGGCGATTAAGTGTGTGCAGCAGCCTGTAGATATGCGGAGCGACATGGCCGCCGGTGCCGCCGGCGCCAAGCATGATGATTTTAACCGGCTTGCCCTGAGAGAACCTCACGGTTGTCATCTCCAATCGTATCCGCGATGTCGCCGTGCGGTTCCCTGAAACGTACTTTATCCTTCCATTCATCGGGAAATGGATTACCCGCACCCATAGGCTCGAAGACTTCCTCCGGGTCTATAAACCAGAATTTGCCTCCATTTGAGATACGTGTTTTAATTTCGGGTATGCACTTGTACAAGCTGCCAATCACGGTGTAGAGCCGAGTGGCCTTCTCATCGTTGTCATCTATGGACGAGAAGAAGGCTCTCATGCTGTTGTGAGAATGGACGTCCATAATATGAATGTAGCGGCTGTTTTCGTAATCTTCGCTGATACGGCTGTCAACCGATACTTTCGTAACGCTCTGTTCCGGGGCATCCACCACAAACTCCTCGTTATGCTTATCCCAGTAAATATTGAGAAGCACTTCGTTATCCGTTCCATGACGTGTGAAATATCGGAAGAAAGCTATTATCTTCATCAGTAAGTCTGCGGGAATACGAGGCAGAGCCGGGATGAACCCGGCCCTCACATCGGAAAGCAATTCACAGCCAACAACAGGCGTGATGAACTGCCCCATTTTTGTGTTGCGTATTTCGTAGACATTACCGTCTTTGGCGGGAACGATTGAGATAACTTTCCCGGCTGCCATAGCGTCGTCCATGTTGGTGAACACGCCTTTATACACAGACACCGTGCCTTTGCTTTGAGCCGTAACACGGGGTTTTACTTTACAGGCCAGATTCTTGTCCTTTGCTCTCTTAAAACTGTCGAGAAATTCCTTCGATGTTTCAATGTCCGCCTTCATCTTTCCGATACTCGTTCCCTTTGGATCGCCTACAGCCTTTACAATCTTGCCGTACTCAACATTCCAAGACACGCGCTTGCCGTCTTCCAATTCGGGGAAGTCGGCTGCCTTTTTTATACGCAGTTCGTCAAATGTCATAGACGTATCGTCAATATTTTCCGTTGCTCCGGCGTATTCAAAGACAGGCGGCTTATCCGCAAAGCCCTGCTGTGATTTTTCGGCTTCTTTAGCTTCAACAGTTTCAACTGTGTTTACAAGGGCGGACGTTTCCGTTTTAGATTCATCTTTAGATTCTTCCGATGCTGGTGTTTCTGTTTTTTGTTCTTCAAGGACTGTTGTATCCGCAACTGCTGTGTCCGCTACCGCCGTGTCTTCTGTCGTGTCATTGCTAAGGTCTGTTTCTGCATCAAACGGGTCAAAGTCTTCGTTGATTGGTTCACTGCCAAGGTCAATCAAGTTGTTATTTGTTTCACTCACTACAATCATCTCCTTATCGGGTTATAATGCAAACAACCGTACCGGAGATACCGATACGGTTGTCTGCTTGAATTCTGTTAGCTATTGTTGTTAGCTGTTAATAATGTGCTTTGCGAGAAAACGCTATGCCGCTTCTTCCTCAAACGGGTCGAAGACTTCGGTGTTATCGCTATCGGAGGTGTTATCACTATCGGATTTAATCAAGGACTCAACCATCGCAAGCAATACACTGTTCGGAAGGTTGGATGACTTGAATGTCTCCTTGAATTGTTGGAATCTTTGTAATACAGCAGTTTTCGTTGTCGCTGCCGGCTGCTTGGACGGAACATACATAATCTCGGAGGGAAGAGTATCCGTATCCGCAACCTCGGTATCCGGGAGTAATACAGGCTCCGCAATCTGTGGAAGATCGGATGCAGACTTTAATATCGCCATCTTTTTGAACACGGCGCTTAAATCCTCTACCTCATCCTTGATCCCCTGCGTCAATTCACGAGCCAGAGCTGTGGTCAGATCCGTGCAGTCGGACATAGCCGACAAGCCTTCATCCGTAAAATTCCCCTCTATGATTCCGGCTACGGCCAGCTTGGACGCCATTAATCGGATAGCCCTGTGCTGCATGGTTCCTTCGTAGTAAGTGAAGTAAACTTCTATCTTCGGCGCTTTTTGGTTTATACGCCATGAGCGCCTTGATGATTGTCGCAGGGTAAACAGATTGTAGGCGATGTTGTAGTAATACAACGTGGTGAAATCGTTCAGGTCAAGCCCCGTTTCAACCAGACTTGGATTGGTGATTAACACCTGAATACCGTCTTTAACCTGTTTCTCTACCCATTCCTCGCGTTTGTTAGGTGGGACGCCAGAGGTGAGAGCGGCAACCCGATAACCATTTTCTGTCAGTAATTTCAACAATTTCTCCTGGGTATCAATCCGAGTCCAACTCGTATACACAAGTACACGCCCGCTCTCCTCCGTCTTTCGCCGTACCACATCAAGCAAACGATAATCTTTTTCGTGCAGTTCGTTGAAAGACGATGTATCTTCGGGCACAACAAGCTCACCACCTGTTATCGGATGAAGGACAGGCTTTTGACCGTATGCCTGGTCAGGATAAACTGTAAGCAGACCCAGATAGGATGACAGAACCTTCTTGGCGATATGTCTCTGGGAGCGGAGCACATCCTTGAAACTTTCTTCAAGGCTGTGATATTCACGGGCAACTTCTTCGTTCATCTGTAGTTGTACGGGTATTTCTTCGTATTCCGGCAGGTCTTTACCCATATCGTTGAGAGAGAGGAAGGCCGCGCTGTCCATCAAAAACCGGCTGTATACCAGAGGCGACACACCCGGTAACTGACGCTCTCGTACTTTTCTCTTAACTGTACGGCGGTTGGAGTTATAGTCAGGCGCGGCTATCTCATAGACGGACTCGGTTACTCCATATTCACTGTTGAAATCAATGGGCTTCTCGTAGCGTTTCCCGTCCTTTTGCATCAAGTCCGGCGAGATTCGGAACAGCAGGTGAAATATGCCGGATGAGTAGCCGTTGATGAGAGTGGCGGTCATGCCGACAACCTTCTCGGCGGCTTGGAACAATTCCCCCATAGCGTCACCCTGTCCGCTGTTGTTATTGTAGTTATGAAGCTCGTCTATGATAAGGCCGTCTATTTTGCCCTTCATCTTGCGCTTGATGTAAGTGGACAGCGAAAACCGCCTGCAAGCTCCTGTGTTGGGATAGTGGCCGTCAGGATTGTCCGCAATTCTTTGTATCGCTTCATAAAGCGCCGGTTTCTTCTCAACGAGTTCAAGATATTGATGAGCCAATGTACGATGAACGAAGCCCAAGTCTGACACCTTGACCCATTCGGATTGCTGCTCCGGCAGCAGCGCCGTCCAGAACATGGAGCCGCAATGCTCGCATTGATGATTCTGCTTGTTCTCGCGTTTGAAGAAGAACTGGTCTGCCGGAACTCTATACTTTGAGCCGCAGTCAATCAGATCCATCTCTGCCGGTTCGTAACAAGTTGGGCATATAAACGCTTTACGGCGTTGATTCCATACAACTGAAGGACGCTTCATATAGCTGTCGCGGGCCTTCTCCTTCGACATTATGACATAGCATGTCTTATCATCCCGCCGATACGCTTCGTAAACTTCGTCAAGCTCTTTGATACTCGTAACGATGGACGCGAAGGTGTTCGGCAATGATTCCTCTATTTCCCGTACCCATTTCTTTGTCATGTGGGATGGGCAGAGGACTACATTAAAGTGTTTAGCCTGTGCTTCGGCACTGTTACGCTGCTGATGGGCGTGCAGCGCGGTAAGCCCTATTTTGGTCTTGCCGGAGCCGCACTCTGAGATACACAGTGTCGCTTTCATCCGTTCCAAGCATCGCTTATGAGCCTCAGCCACGGCAAGCTGGGCATCGTATAAGCTGTAACCGGCGTTTCGTTTGATATGGTCGTTCACCGCCAGTATCTCAGGCGACAATGCTTCTGTGGCAGGATCAAATAGTGGATTAAACCGGCTCTTGATACGCTCCGCTATCATTACGCCGAAGGTATTAAGGTACTGCGTGACGGAATGGATGGCGGGGAATTCTTTGGTGGCTTTTGAGTTAGAACCGGGAATGGCTATAGCGCCGGATTTCAACCCGTCATTAACGGCGGCAATTACATTTTCCTCGTCTTTCGACAGATCAAGCGCCCATACGTCAAAATTCTCCCTGCATGATATAACCTGCAACTGCTTTAGGATACCCCGGTTCCGCAACTCTCTCAGCACATAGTCCCTGAACTCCGGTATCAATGGCACAGCGGTTTTCTTGTCCAATTCCTCAAAGAGCCTGTCGCTGTCGCCCTGCTCGCAGAACAGGTAGCATTTCCGTGGGCTGTTGCTTTCTGCTCCGCCGTTGTCCTGCCCTGTGTGCTGTTCCTCATCCTGAATCATCAGTGTGGACTCGGCATAGATACCGTCATGGGAAAATTCCTTTCGGTACTGCTTCACGCGGCTGTAGACAGTTTCATAGTTCCCGTCAATTTCAATACTGATGGAGCCGCCGCCGTAAATGGCTTCACTTATGCCTTTGACGCTTTCGGGGTAACCTCCTATACGTATAGCTGCGAGGTAGGATGTGCCGTCCTCCTTTTCTATTACTATTGTATCCGCGTAGGTTTCCAAACGAACCTCGGCCTTTAGGTCGTAATAATTCATCTTCATTAATTTTGAGCTTGTCAATTAACCACGTCCTTCGTGTATATTTGTTCAAAATGCCCCCTCCTGTTCATGCTGCTTGTTTTATCGAAAATCGGCGGTATGAGGTTTGATTGGAGTATTTTTTGTAAAGTGTCGGGTGTTCAGTTTTGAAGGTTTTGGAATCCAGCCGCTCTTGCGATACATTTTTCCAGGTTATAATCCGACCTCCGGCAGTTCCGGCCTCATGTTCGCCGAGCATTTGCTTTAACAGATTCTCCGCTTCCTGCTTCTGCTCAGTAATCCGTTCAAGCTGTTCACTGGCGTCGTCGTACTGTTTAATCAGAGCGATGGCAGTTTCAGGCAGCTTGACCTTCGACTGGGGGACAGAGGTGGGAAACTTTTTACTCAGAAACTTGGCCGATGCTTCCGAACCGTCTAAAGATGGAGGTATATCCGACCGGACATGTTCCCAGAAGCCACTTTCTCTTTGGATGAGCATTGAGATTAACTCCTCGTCGCGTTCAAGAAACTGATACTTGAAGGTGTTGCCCCCGATCAGCACGGCAATGTACGCGCCGGCATAATTGCATACGGCCATGTAGTGTTGTAGCTGTAGGCGGTATTCGATGGGTATTGTATCTTCCCATTCACCGGATTTGTAGGCGCTTGCGGTTTTCGCTTCAAATACGCATTTTCCGTAATTCGGATGTCTGCAAACACCGTCAAGGTTCGCGAGCATGAATGGGTATTCCTTACTTTGCAGGAGTTTGTTTACCGAAATCACCTCAATACCCGTGCGTTTAGTAAACTCTGCCTTAACTAAAGATTCCAACTGCCGTCCCCAATAGGCAGGTTCTCCTGCTTCTTCCGGGGAGCTTTGTCCTGTTTTCTCCATGAATAATTCAATAGGGGACTTGTACTTATTGACGCCGCAGACCACACCGGCGTCACTGCCGCCGATGCCTTTTCTGCGCCAGTCGAGCCAGTCTTCGTAGGCCATATCGGCCGTTGACGTCAATGCTATTGCCATTTCAATACCTCGCTTTCTTTTGGGATAGAGTAAAGGCTTCCCCAAGATTGGGAAGCCTTTATTCTGAACTCTTTTCTGTTTGATGATTTAGCTTGTCGATGCACTTGATGAACTTAATGATTGCCATTGCCGCGCTGATCAGCGCCTGGGCTGCCGTTAGCATGGTTTCAACTGCTTTCGTTTTTTCCAATCAATTATCCTTCCTCCCATTCGTGCCGCAAACGTCACTGACATTGCAGCAGAAAACAGGTTCGTTACAAGCTTCATCTTTATACGAAATGCAGTATGTAAAAACTATGCCGCTTCCGGCTCCAACATCTTGTCGATGCAGCCGATAAACATGATTACACACATAACTGCCGTGACTAACGCTGCAACTGCTTTCAGTACAATCTCAGCTATTTTCAACTTAGCCATTGCAAACCCTCCCTCCCGAATTGGATTAACGTGGTCGGATCCGATGTTTCCGCTTTCGCTTATCCACGCTAATGTAGAATATACAACTGAAGTCAGGGCTTATGCGATTATCGTTACTTCAGAGTGGGAATCACAGAGGAAGACCTGCAGCGCGCCCACAAGTCAACGCCCTATAATCCGCTGATAGCCAATGCCTTTTTTCGTTCCGGACAGATTGAGGCTTGGGGGCGCGGCATCGAAAAAATCAAAGCTGCCTGCGCGGCTGACAGCTTGCCGGATCCGGAGTTTCGAATCAGCCCAACAGAGTTTATGATTTGTTTTCATATGCGCAACAACAATAAAACGATTGCGGGCAGGGTTACTGAAAAAGAAAAAAATATAGTGCCAAGTGGCACTATAAATGGCACTATAATTCCTGATGAGAACAATAACCGTCTTTTGAATGCCATATTGGAAAACCCCGCGATCACTTATGATGGGCTGTCAATGCTTTTGGGAATGCCGCGGCGAACCGTTTCCCGTGAAATGAAAAAGTTACAGGAAATCGGAAAGATGGTTATTCCCTTGACTACGGTAAAAGTGGACATCAGCTTGAAACCCAAGAATTTATGTCATTTTTACGTTGCACACAAGAAAACGCCTGGCGATCAGGCTTTGCAGTATATTTACCCTTAATGAAGGGAATAACCATCATCGGAAAAATTGAACGCGAGGGGGCAAAGAAAAAAGGTCTATGGGTTATAAAACCGTAAACGATTTTCTTATAAAACTGCGAGAATCTTCTTCCAAGCGTTTATCCAAAGCCAGCATCATGTACCTCGACATTACTATCTGCAATTCTCGGGAGCTTATGGTGTGCCTCAAAACGGGTTTTCTGTGGGGTACGGCAGGGTCTTTGGCCGGTTGTACGATATTTTGGGAACGCCCAGATAGGTAAAAACGTCAAACAGAGCCTTTCCAAAGTGCCCAAAGGCGACGGCACCATGGTGGGGATACCGATCGGCGATTAGGACGTGGCGATAAAAGCGCCCCATTTCGGGTATGGCAAATACGCCAATGCCGCCGAAGCTGCGGGTGGCGACCGGTAAAACCTCGCCTTGGGCTATATATGCCCTCAGTCCGCCGCCGGCGGTTCCCTGAAGACGGTAAAACGTGATTTTTCCCGCCGCAATATCACCCTCCAAAGTGCCTCTTGTAATATTCGGCTCTTTTTCAGGCTCCAGCGCGCGCCGCATGATGAGCTGATATTTCATCTCACCCTTGTTTATACGGCACATCGGTGTGTTGCCGCAGTGGAAGCCCATGAACGTATCGGTATGTTCATAGCCGAACTTTCCTTTTATATCGCTGTCAAACATATCCGCCGGAACGGTGTTGTTTATATCAAGCAGCGTCACTTCAGCCCCGCTGACACAAGCACCGATGTATTCCGACAGCGCGCCGTAAACATCCGTTTCACACGCCGCAGGAATTCCCCGCGCTGCCAGGCGGCTGTTCACATAGCACGGCACAAAGCCGAACCCCGTTTGAAAAGCGGGCCAGCATTTGTTCGCGAATACCACATAGTCTCGGCTGCCTTTGTTATCCTCCGCCCAATCCAAAAGCGTCAATTCATACTGCGCAAGCTTTTCTAAAATTCCGGGCATCTTGTTGCCCTGCCCAAGCTCGCGTTCCATATCCGCTGCTGTGCTCCCGATACGCGGGTCGCCTTTGTGGGCGTTAAACGCCGCTAACAGGTCAAGTTCCGAGTTTTCCTGTATTTCCACGCCTAACTCATACAGCGGCTTGATTGGCGCGTTGCAGGCAAAAAAATCCTGCGGGCGCGGGCCGAAAGTTATTATTTTCAGCTTTGAAATTCCAATCAGCGCGCGCGCGACAGGTATAAAATCTGCGCACATCTTTGCTATATCATCCGGTGTGCCGACAGGGTATTCGGGAATATGTGCCTTAATACCGCGCAGATCCAAGTTATAAGAGCAGTTCAGCATCCCGCAATAAGCGTCGCCGCGTCCATCAATCAGATTGCCGGCAGCGTCTTCCGCCGCAGCGGCAAACATCGTTGGCCCATTAAAATATTTTGCCAGCAGGACCTCCGGCGTCTCCGGCCCGAAATTGCCGAGAAAAACCACCAGCGCGTTTACCCCCGCTGCGTGTACGTCAGCCACGGCCTTTTGCATATCCTTTTCATTTTCAACAGTGACCGTACATTCATAAATATCGGCGCAGGCCGCTTTTACCGCCGCTCGGCGCCGCTTGGAAAGCTCAATGGGGAAACAGTCTCTGGAGACGGATATCAAGCCAAGTTTTATGCTTGGAATGTTCGTCATTTTCAGTTCCTCCTATTTTTGCCCGTAATACGCGCCCGGCCCGTGTTTACGTAAATAATGCTTGTCAAGCAGCTCTTGCCGCATGGGTGTTATATCGGGATTTAACATAAGGTTATGCCATGCCATAAAGGCGATTTCCTCCAAAACAACCGCGTTGTGTACGGCGTCTTCGGAGTTTTCCCCCCATGTGAAAGGGCCGTGGCTATGCACAAGCACCGCCGGGATATGCCGCGCGTTTATGCCGGAGAATTGTTCGACTATAACCTTTCCGGTATTTGCTTCATAGTTTGCGGAAATTTCAGCCGGTGTCATTTCGCGGATACATGGGATTTCGCCGTAAAAATAGTCGGCATGGGTCGTGCCCATTGGCAAAATACCCATGCCCGCCTGCGCGAAAATGGTCGCCCAGCGGCTGTGTGTGTGAACAACGCCTCCGATATTCGGGAACGCTTTATACAGCGCTAAGTGCGTGGGAGTATCGGAAGAAGGGGAAAGAGCGCCGTCCACGATTTCGCCTGTTTCCAACTTTACGGCCACCATCTGTTCCGCTGTCATTTCCTCATAAGACACACCGGACGGTTTAATCACGACAATGCCGCGCCCGCGGTCGATCTCTGACACATTTCCCCACGTAAACGTGACCAACCCATGCCGAGGCAAAAGAAGGTTCGCTTCAAGCACCCGCTTTTTCAGTATTTCAAGCATAGTATCCTCCTCACACCGCAACCCGCTCAGAGTCCGTTTTTATTTCAAATGCTCCACCGCCGCGCGCTCAACGAAAAGCGCGGCCTTATAGCGTTCGAGATACGTCTCAAACCCGCGTACACCGAATGGCTCAGGTTCGAGTACGCTGACAGCGGAATTCCTGAATATCCTGTTTTCGAGGAACTCCTCCAAATTTTCGCCTTTTTCTTTGCATACGGCGTAAGCCGCTAAAAGCGCAATACCCCACGCGCCGCCCTCGCCGGCTGAATCCATAACGGCGACAGGGACGTTTAGCGCGTCCGCCATCAGCTTCTGGCCGACATTGGCAGTCTTAAACAGTCCGCCGTGCCCAAGCAGTTTTGAGAGCGCTATACCCTCTTTTTTCGTCAGGATATCCATGCCGATTCTGAGTGTAGCCATGGATGCGTTCAAAAGAGCGCGCATGAAGTTTTCAAGTGTGAAATTGCTGTCCGGCATTCGCGCGAACAGTGGGCGGCCTTCATGAAACCCGGTCGTATGCTCGCCGGAAAGGTAGTTAACCGAAACAAGGCCGCCGCAGTCCGGTTCTCCCAGCAGAGCAGCCTCGTAGAGCGTCCGATACAACTTTGTTTTGTCGGATGCCGCGCCCATCTTTGAGGCTGCCGCGCCAAACAAGCTTACCCACGCGTCTGAATCCGACGCGCCGTTATTACAATGCACCATCGCCACAGGGCTTCCTGCGGGCGTAGCGACGATGTCGATCTCCGGATACAGCTTTGACAGCCCTTTTTGAAGTACAATCATGGCAAAAATTGATGTCCCGGCTGAAACGTTTCCCGTGAGCGGCGTAACGCTGTTTGTGGCGACCATACCGGTACCTGCGTCGCCTTCAGGCGGACATAAAGGTATCCCGGAGCGCAGCGCGCCTGTCGGGTCTAAAAGCCTGGCTCCCTCTTCTGTCAGGCATCCCGCGTTTTCTCCGGCAGCCAACACCTTTGGCAGTATGTCCAAAAGCCTCGGCAAACCGTTTCCAGCGGTAATGTCGTCAAATTGACGAACCATTTCCGCGTGATAATCGTTTGTCCCGCTGTCGATCGGAAACATACCGGAAGCGTCGCCTATTCCTATAACTTTTTTCCCCGTCAGCTTGTAGTGTACATAACCCGCAAGGGTTGTCAGAAACGCGATATCCTTCACATGGGCTTCCCCGCCCAGTATGGCGCGGTACAGATGGGCTATGCTCCACCGCTGCGGGATACTGAACCCAAAGGTGTCAGTCAGGCGCACTGCTGCGTCTTTCGTGATTGTGTTGCGCCATGTGCGGAATTCAGCCAATTGTTCGCCGTTTTTATCCAAAGCCATATATCCGTGCATCATCGCGGAAACGCCGATGCCGGCAATCTCAGGAACGGCATGGCCGCGCGTTTTGCGGTAATCCGCCAGAAGCATGACAAAGGATTCCCGCAATCCGCGCCACACATCAATCAAATGATATGTCCATATTCCGTTTTCAAGGCGATTTTCCCAGCCAAATTCACCGGAGGCTAAGGGAGCACCGCCTTTATCAGCCAGTATGGCTTTAATACGCGTGGAACCAAGCTCTATGCCGAGAAATGCCATATTTATTTCATACCCGGGATGATGACAACTTTAAGCGCGTTATCCTTGCCTGTTTTTGTGTATTCAAACGCCGTTTTCCAATCATCCAGGCTGAATTTATGAGTTACCACTCCGTCCGTAGGCAAACTCCCGTCAGCCATCCATTTAATAACAGGTTCATAGCAGTAAGGGCCGAGATGCGAGCCCAATACGTCGAGCTCCTTACGGTCGCCTATGATTGACCAGTCAGCCGTGGTAAGCTCATTGAACACTGAAAATTCGACAAAACGCCCAAGTTTACGAATCATCTCCAGGCCTTGCAGAACGCCGTTAGGATGCCCGGTGGCCTCAATGTATATGTCGCAGCCGTAACCGTCCGTCATCTCCATTACCTTCTCTGTCACGTTCTCTTTAGACGGGTTCATTACAATATCCGCGCCAAATTCTTTGGCTTTCTGGAGGCGCGTGTCATTACAGTCAAGAACAACCAGTTTATCAGGGTTCTTTTTGCGGGCGGCGCCCACCATTCCAAGTCCCAGTGTTCCGGCTCCGGCAAGGACTACGAAATCTTCGTTGGTTATCTGCGCGCGGTCCACAGTGTGTTTGGAGCAGCTGAAAGGCTCGACGAGAATCGCTTGTTCGAGAGGCATGTCCTGAGGGATTTTATATGTCAATGCCTCGCGAGGAAAGCGCATATATTCGGCCATTGCGCCGTTTACGTTGGTCTGGTAGCCGTAAATGTCATGTTTTTGGCACATCCAGTAACGGCCGCTCTTGCAGAACTTACATTCCCAGCATGGAACGATTTGCTCGGATACGACATGATCGCCCACTTTAAACTCTTTCTGCTCGGGGCCAACTTCCGCAACAAAACCGCAAAATTCATGCCCCGGAATCACAGGGACCTTTATGTACGGCGGGCTTCCATCACTGCCCCAAATAGAGGGCGCGCCGCCAAAGGTCTTGACATCGCCCGCACACACGCCGGCAGCTTCAACTTTGACAATAATATCTTTGCCTTTAGCGCGGGGGGTATCAACCATCTCAAGACGGTAATCTCCCGGCGCGTAAACCACAAGAGCTTTCATTTTCTCTGGAATCAATGACATATCTCTTTACCTCCCATTTTTTATGCGTCTTTTATTCGCGGATCCTCAGACTCGTTTTGATATCAAACAAATGTGTTTTTTCGCCCCTGACTTCGAGTTTTATAAGTTCGTCCCGTTTGTAGCGAACTTCGTCGGAGGTTATCAGCATAAGCAGTTTATCGCCGACATGTACTCCAATTCGCCGCTCATCCCCCAAGTTTTCAAACATAGCCACCCGTATGGGCGTACCCTTTGAGCCGGCATCGCCGATAAAGACGTCCATTGGCCTGACTCCCATTTTTACCAGCATTCCGTCTTCTATCTTCTCATAGTAGCGCTTGGGCACCAATATTCGCAAATCGCTTTCCTCAAAACTGAAATAGAATTCATTCTCAAGTTTGATTATAGTTGTCTCCAGTATATTCATAGGAGGCTCTCCGATGAATGCCGCGACAAATTCATTAATCGGATCGTCATAGATCTCCATCGTAGTTCCAAATTGCTGCAATAATCCATGATCCATAATTGCGATGCGGTCAGCGAGCGACATAGCTTCAAGCTGATCGTGGGTGACGTAAATTGAGGTACACTTGATATTGTTGTGCAGACGTTTTATCTCCGTGCGCAGCGCTTGACGCATCTTGCCGTCCAGATGGGAAAGGGGTTCATCCATCAACAAAAGTCTGGGGTGCCTGACGATCGCTCTCGCGATATTCACGCGCTGTTTCTGCCCCCCGGAGAGGTTTACGGGCATTTTTTGCAGTAAATCCTCAACCTTTAAAAGCGGGGCAATTTCCATTACGCGCTTATGCACCTCGTCATTCTTTAAGCCTTTAGCTCTGAGATTGAACGCGATGTTCTCAAATACGGTCAAGGGCGGATACAGTGCATAATCCTCGAAGGCGAGCCCGATATGACGATCCTTTGGATGCAAGTCATTTACGATGATATCGCCGATGTATATTTTACCGCCGGTTATGTCCTCAAGCCCCGCAATCATGCGTAATGTCGTGGTTTTTCCGCAGCCGGAGGGTCCCAGTAACGCTACGAATTCACCGTCCACGCAGTTTAGCGTCAAATCGTTGACTGCATAATCATGAATCTTTTTCTTGTCTTTATTGTCATATCTCTTGTATAGATTTTCCAGTGTCAGTCTTGCCATTGCTCATCACCTACCCTGTATGCCCTGCGGCAAGAGCCCGTACGGAGGCTTCGTTATACCGGCAAATATATTCAGTAGTGCTGCTGTTAAAAAATAATATTTGCCGCATATCGAATTTGACGAAAACATCCTGGTCAAGTTTTACCGGCAAGCCATTAGGAACGATAATACGCGCTTCCGTTCCTCCAAGTTTGGCTGCCAGAACTGATTTATTCCCGATGGTTTCAAAACTGTTGACCGAGCCTTTTAAGAAATCGTCTGAAGGTTCAAAACTGTATTCTATGTTCTGTGGGCGGATACCCATTCGTAAGTTAGTCACACCGCTTCCTCCGAGCTTCTCATATAATGCGTCCTCCCGCGGCAGAGCCAATACCGCCCCGAAGTCATTCAGGGTGACTTTGTACTCACTGCCGCTTGTATCAAGCTTGCAGTCAAGCAGGTTGATTTCCGGGTCGCCCATCAGCGTGGCGACAAATTCGTTGCAGGGCATGTAATAGATTTCGTCGCTGGTTCCGATTTGCACTATCTCGCCCTCGTTTATGATGGCTATCCGGTCACCGAGGCTCATTGCTTCCATGAAATCATGCGTGACGTAGATACTTGTTGTATCAAAGTTGGACTGGATTATCTTCAGCTCGCCGCGCATAAGATTGCGTAATTTGGCGTCCAAATGAGCCAATGGTTCGTCCATGAGATATACGTTGGGGTATCGGACAAGCGCGCGTCCCAGCGCAACGCGCTGCCGCTGGCCATTGGACAGTTGAACCGGCAGGCGGTCCAGCAGCATATCAATTTTCAGCAGGGCAGCTACCCGTTCCACCGTTTCTTTGATATACGCCTCATCCCTTTTATATTTGGGGCTGCGGAGAGGCGACGCCATATTGTTGTATACTGTCAGATTTGGGTAAAGTGCGTAGTTTTCAAATACCATAGCCACATTACGGTTCTGGGTTTCCACATGGTTCACGATTACGCCGTCAATTTTCACAGCTCCCTCATCCGGCATATGTATACCGGCAATGACATTGAGGATTGTTGTCTTTCCCGCGCCGGCGGGGCCGAACAGAACGAAAAATTCCTTGTCCTTGATCTTTAGGTTTATGTTCTTGAGGGCGGTAACTTTTCCGAATTTTTTGGTAACGCCGACCAATTCAATACTCGACATTTTCTCACCTACCCCTTAACGGCGCCGAAACTCAGGCCGCGGACAAGATGTTTTTGTATCAACAGGGCGAACACGACCGACGGAAGCGCCGCCACAGTCGCCGCCACAGCCATTTGCCCGTAACGGACCGTATCCTGCGCGAGATACTTGAGCGCGGCGACGGTAACGGGTTCAACGCTGATCCCGGCTAATTGCAGAGGAAACGTAAAGCTGTTCCATACAAAGATAAACGCCAGCAATGCCGAGGATACAAGACCCGGTTTAATGAGCGGCACCAGAGTTTTTAAAAAGATCTGCCACCAGGGATAGCCGTCCACCTGCGCGGCATGCTCAATTTCCACCGAGACGTCCTCGAAATAACCCCGCACGACCCATATGAGCAGTGGCATTGAAATGAGCTGATAAACCCAGATAAGCCCAAAATATGTGTCGTAAAGCCCTATTCTCTGATAAATCATAAACAAGGGAAGCACCACAAGTATTTCCGGCGCAAACCTAAAGGAGAGTATCTGGAAAGCAATGTCCTCTTTGCGTTTAAAATCGTAACGCGCGAGGGCATACGCCGCCGGAACGCCCATCAGTACGGAAACAAGGACAGCAATGCACGCAACAATCATGCTGTCGCAAAAATACCGGAAATATTCAGTATGCAGCAGTACGGCATCGTAATTGGCCAGCGTGGGAGTGAAGATAAACGTGGTGGTGAACATTTGCGCGTCCGATTTGAAGGTCAGAAGAACCATCCAGAACAGCGGAAACAACGCGAAAATCGCGTATATTGCCAATAACCCGTTCTGAAGAATCGCAATTAATCTTTTTCTAGCGGTCATCTGCAATCACCCTATTCTTCTATTAATCTTCCGGTCGCCTGTTTTTGGGCAGCCTGCCATTTTTTAACGATTTGCTTGGCCAGGATGAAAATAACTACCCACAGGAACAGGATGTACGGCAGAGCGCCGCCGAATCTGAAATACTGGAAGCCCATGGTATAAGCTCTTATGGAGAGGTTCATAAGCGTGTCTCCCGGGCCGCCCTTCGTCAATGCAAATATTATGGAGAATTCCTGTAAAGACGCCATAAGCCTGAACAACAACGCAATATAGATATAAGGTTTCAGCATGGGGAGGGTCAGCTTCCGGAAATTAAACCATATGCTTCCGCCGTCAATTTTTGCGGATTCGAACGGAGACTTCGGCAATGACTGTATTCCAGCTAAAATCAGGACGATGACAAAGGGACAGTTTACCCAAACATCTATCATCACTGCTGTCATCATGGCGTAGCTATGAGATGCCGCCCAAGGGAAATTATATACTCCGAAAATGTTCAGGAATTTTTCAACTATGCCCACAGAGTTATTGAGCATCAACTGCCAAATAACGGTGGCAATGACAGGGGCGACCATCAAAGGGAAGATCAACGCGACGCGCATTATTCTGGAGAATCGGTTGTTCAGATTGCTCAACAATATTGCGACGCCGAGCCCCAACACCAGTTCGATGCTGGTGGAGTAAAAAGCGTAACGCGCCGTGACCCATACGGCATGTCTGAATTCCGGAGCCTGGAACATTCGAATCCAATTGCGCAATCCGATAAAATCATAAGCAGGCAATCGGAAGGAATAGCTTGTGAGAGAATAATAAATCGCCATTATAAACGGAATCATTATCCCGATTGTGGTAATGAGAGCGGGCGCGACTATAAGATACGGCCGGATTCTCGTTTTAAAAGGAACAACGTTTAAATCGCTTTGCAGAACGACGGCGTCACCGCCGGCTTTTTGCCCTGTTTGTGAAGTCATTCATTACCTCCTTGTATCCGCATTATCATCATGTTATCCGCTAAAAGCAGCCGGAAAGGGAACATCACCTTCCGGCTGCTATAACAGCTGATAAATTATTTGATCACGATATCCTCGACTACCCTGTTGAGTCTCTGTGTTAACTGCCTCATCGCTTCTTCGGTGGAAGCGTATTGTCCGCCCACGAGATCCTGTAAGACAGCCGCCCACTCCGTTGTGGTTTCCTGGAAGTATGGCTGCGGAGTAAATTGGATAGTGGCATAGGGCAGGTCGGCCGCCAATGCTTCCAAATATCCCTCGGATGCTCCGACTACGGAAATATATTCCGGACTTTCCGCCACGGACTTACGCGGCGTGTCGGCACAGGCGCCTTCAACTCCTGAGAACTTCATAAATTCTTTGTTTGTGAAATACTGCAGGAAGTACCACGCAGCGTCCTTGGCTTTGGAATCGGCGTTCATAGCAAGCGCCCAAACCCATATGTTTGAATAGGAGTTGGTTTTCCCGGGGGCAAGAGGCCCGCTCACCCATGCTAAGTTGCCGGCTTCCGCGGAATTTAAATTCTGATAATATGAGTTGCTGGTGGCGTCAAAGAGCATACCCGCTCTTCCCGCGCCAAGGTCAGCGCCCGCCTGATACCATGTGTAGGTTGACCACTGAGGAGGGCCGGCGGCCTTGATCAGATCCACCCAATATTCAGTCATAGCGATAGCTTCTGGGGAATCAAGCTTACAGACCAGTCTGCCGTTTTCTATGACGAAATCCTGAGCGCCCCACGTTGAGAACAGGGTCATATATCCCGGATGTATGGTTCCCCAGTTGCGGGTACCACGGACGGCTATCCCGTATGAGCCGGGGCCGTCAAATTCACGAAGCGCGATGGCGACTTTCATAAGGTCGTCAGTAGTTTTCGGAGGGGTTAAACCTCTCTCGTCAAAAACCCTCTTGTTATACGCCATGTTATTGAGCTCATAGCCCATCGGCAGCGCCCACAGGGAACCTGTGCCGACCTTATGGCCCGGAACAGTGTCCCAACGCAGCGCTCCCACAACACCATCATAGAAATCGCTAAAGTCATAAACGGCGTCCGTCTTGGAAGCGTTGTTTATGTATCCGTCCAGAGGCTCGATGTAACCGGCGGGCGCATAATCCCAAATCTGGTAAGCCCCCGTCATGAAGACGTCGGGATTGCCCGAGCGGCTGTTAAGGGACGTCGTCAACCTGTCGAAGTAATTCTCCTCGGGAGTGACGGAATATTGTACCGAGATACCGGTAACCGCTTCAAATTCCGCCAGTTTCGCGATAACGGCATTTGCGTAGGGATGCTGATTGAACATTACCTGTAATGTGGTTCCGGAATGAGCCTTCCAGTCAAAGGCAAAGGCAGTTCCGGCAGCGACAAAGACAAAAAATAGCGCAAAGCAGAGCAAACGGCTGATTTTTTTCACAGTATTACCTCCTCATTAGATTGATTTTGGATAAGATAAAAACTTTCATTGCTTTTTTTTGAGAATTATCTCCTCCTTCCGCAATCGTAAGGGCGGATATAAATCCGCACACCATAGCCAATACAACGGCATCCTGCTGTCCGCATATACTGATAAATGTTACAATGACTTTAACATGCTTGTCTGTACATGTCAATATAAATTCCCAATAAAAATGCACGGAAATTAATATTTATACGTACAAAAATGAAGGGTAAATGCGTACTTGTATTGTAAGGACTATTTATAAATCAGACATGGATTGCCGCTGTCGAAGCTCTCACGACCAACTCCGGCGAAAATAAAATATCACCGGTATTGCGCGACGGATTCGCTATCATCTCAAGCAAAAGTTCCGCAGCTCTTTCTCCTAATTGCCGATGAGGATGGCGCACCGTCGTCAGTGGAATTTCGCATATTCTGCCTTGGTTTGAGTCGTCGATACCGACAACGGAGAGCTCGTGGGGAACCGATATTCCCCGTTGCCTGCAAAATTCCAGCAAGTCCACCGCCAGCGAGTCGTTGTAGCAGATGACAGCGGTGCTGTCATTGAGCAGCGCGAGGACCCTGTCAGCCGAATGAGTGAAAAAAGACGCCCTTTCTTGTGTGGAAAACCACATGGCTCTCTGCTCCGCCCCGGGTATTCCGCTTTCTCTCATGCTTTTTGTAAACCCTTGGTAACGCTTGTGCCCCTGCATGTCGTCGGAAAGCAGAATCGCGGAAATATCCCTATGTCCGAGCGAAATCAAATGCTCCGCCACTATGCTCCCCGCAGCCACATCGTCCATGGCGACGCAGGGAAAATCTGAATGCGGATATTTAGCGTTAAAAAACACCAGCGGGATATTCCGCGCTCGTATTTCCTCGTAGAGCGCCCCGTTTGGATTGGGCAGCGCGCTTTTGGACGGCTCGATAATCAGTCCTCTGAAATCTTGGGCCAGCATAACTTGCAGTGCCCGCTCCTCTTCTTCAACCAGATTGCGCGTCGTTGCCAACTGCAAAGTGATGCTGTTTTTTGCCAGCACATGCTCAATCCCTGTTATAATGTCGGGGAAAATATAATCGCTGAAATAAGTGGAAACCACACACACCGTAACATTGCGGGTTTCCACGTTCAGGCCCGGCGCTTGCACAAAAGTGCCGCTTCCCTGCCTGCGGTGTATGATACGTTCGTTTTCCATAACAGCGAGCGCCTGGCGGACAGTTTGCCTGCTCACGTTGTGTATTTCACACAGTTCGGTTTCGGAATAAAACTTGTCTCCGGTTTCAAATCCGTTTTCTTTGATTGTCTTCTTTGCCCAGTCAACGATTGCCAAGTATTTAAAATCATTCATTAAGTTTCTTAAACAGCTCCTATTGCTTTATTATTACTAATAAGGATAGTCCTTTCTCAAAAATTTGTCAAGGCAACGAATTGCCCCCAATCTCCAAAGCAAAAAAAATAAAAACCTCGCTGAACTGTTCAGAGAACAGATGATATTCATAACAGTCAAGAATCCGTAATTTCAGTATTATTGCGCATATAGATCATGGAAAATCCACTTTGGCGGACAGGCTTCTTGAGTACACGAAGACAGTGGACTCACGGGACATGAAATCTCAGCTTCTGGATTTTTTGGACCTCGAACGCGAACGCGGAATAACCATCAAGTTAGTCCCCGTCAGAATGAACTATACGGCCCAGGATGGGGAGGAATATATACTTAACCTGATAGACACGCCCGGGCATGTGGATTTCAGCTATGAAGTTTCGCGCTCGCTCGCCGCGTGCGAAGGAGCGCTTCTGATAGTGGACGCTACTCAGGGAGTGGAAGCTCAAACCGTTGCCAACGCTTATCTTGCGGTTGACCAGGGGCTTGAAATAATTCCCGTCATAAATAAAATAGACCTGCCTTCCGCGCGCATTGAATATTCTAAAAACGAAATCAGTGAAATTATCGGGCTTGACGCCGATGACGCCATCCCCGCAAGCGCGAAAGAGGGAAAGGGGACAGAGGAGAAATTGGAGCGCATTGTCCGGAAAATCC
>Ga0099364_10002855_pt1 | contig 27285 bp, 14 predicted proteins | sample TergutTh196P3_FD_73070 | JGI IMG/M metagenome (GOLD analysis project Ga0099364, IMG submission 73070) | Microcerotermes parvus P3 segment gut microbial communities from Pointe-Noire, Republic of the Congo - Th196 P3 | ecosystem: Host-associated > Arthropoda: Insects > Digestive system > Gut ... | reverse complement strand
TTTTTACTTTGTTATCTGTCATCTGTTATCTGTTAGTTGTTATCTCTGGCTCGTTCGGGAGAGGATTTATTTTAAAATGAAAATTACATATAGAATTATTAATATATTCATAGCGTTGTCTTTGATAATTTCGATGATCGCTTATTTTCCGACTACTACACAAGCAGTTCTTGCTCCTGCAAAAGGCAATGTTTGGAGTAGGATTCAACAACTGCGTTCAGCGTATCCCAACGGGTCTTTTTTTACCGCAAACGGCAAAGCGTGTACCCATGGGTCGTTGGGTATTTGTAATAACTGTTCACTTTCGCACAACATGAAAAAAAACGGATACAGCGGTTTGCAAGGCATGGTTGAAGGGTGGACTTGTGTCGCTTTTTCAAGATTTGCGTTTTTTTATATTTTCGGGATACCGTATGACACACTTATGTATAACAATAAAGCCCCTACTAACACAAAAATTGTCAAAAGAAGTCAAGCACGCCCCGGTGATATTTTCGTTTGGAACAACAAACACGCGGCTATATTTTTAGGGGACAACAAATTTTTCCATTCTAACATAGGCGCTCCTAACAAAGTAAGTTATAATACAGGATACTCCGGAACACCGTCATATATAATTCGTGCAAACAATTATGATATGATAGATGCCGCCCCTGTCCCCGGAAATTATATAACAAAAACAAGAAACGCTGTCAACAAAGGCAATACTTTAAATGGCACAAACACATTAAATTCGAATGAATATTTATTAAGCGCTAACCGTAAATTCATCGCATTTATGCAAGATGACGGAAATCTCGTTGTACACAGCACAAATTTAGCATACTGGCATTCGTTCACAAATAATGTCGGCGGAAAAGAATTAAAAATACAATCTGACGGTAATATACATATCAACGACAACAGTGGAAAATCCGTATGGAATTTGGGATTGAAAAATGTAAATAAAATCATGATGTTAAACAATGGAAATCTTGCCGCTTATAATAGTGCTAACAAATTGCTATGGACAAGCGATACTGAAAACAAAGGTGCAGATGTGTTTTTTACTTCTAAGGCAGATAACATAGGAAATCAATTCGACGCGCTTATCGTTAGCGGAGAAATTTTAACAAACGATAATAATATAGTAAAATTTGACAAGGAAAGACACGACAATTCGCAAATTATGCGTTTTAAAAGAAATCCTATTGACAATACATATTCAATAAAATCATTATCTACCGGCAGGAATTTAAGTTTGAGAGCTACCGCCAATTCCAAAGCAAGAGCATTTTTTGGACGAGAATCTGAAACTTCTATTATCCAACGTTTCAGAATCGAGAAAAACGGCGATAGATATATACTCGCATCACAAAACACTCCGCGATGGGTATTGGACAGTGATGTTGAAAAAAATAAGTTTGAAGACGGCACACAAGTTTGGACTTTAGCTCGAAATAATTTCGCACATCAATGGTTTGAAATACGAAAAATTGATAATATCGAGGAATATTTGAATCCGCCCGCCGCAAAATCAGAGCCTGCTTATTCCGTTGTATTTATGAATAATAACAAACTCTTGTCCGTTCAAACTGTTGAACATAATAAAACAGCAAACGCGCCTGTTGTTTCTCCCAAAAAAGGCAAAAATTTTGTGTGGGATAAAAAGTTTAATAAAGTAACTTCTAACTTAACTATTAATACTCAATGGAGAACAAATATATACAACGTCACATATATGAACGGCAAAACAAAAATAAAAGATGTAAAAACAGAGCATAATAAAAAGGTAAAACCGTTAAAAAGCCCCACAAAGAAAAACCACACATTCACAAAATGGTTTGAAGATATAAAACAACAAGACGTTAAACAACAAGATATAAAATATCAATATACAAAACAACAAAAACCGTTTAATTTCAATCGAAAAATTACAGAGAATATTAAGCTATATGCACATTTTGCAAAAAATCCAACTGCAATGAAAAGCGTAAAATTATCTAAAGTTAAAAATGGGCAAATAAAAGTAAATTGGAAAGCCTCCGAAAATTTTGGATATGAAGTAGAAATGTCGGAATCAAAAAGAGCGTCAACATTTAAAAGAGTGAAAAGAACGAAAAAAGATTCATTTACCAAAAAATCTTTAGAAACCGGAAAACGATATTATTTTAGAACCAGACGTTATATAACAGTAAACGGTGTTAAGGTATACAGTAATTATTCAAAAATACAATCAATAAGAGCCTAACGGAGTGGTCAGTGGTCAGTGGTCAGTGGTCAGTGACCAGAATATATGGAGTAAATTTCACTGCATAATGCAAATTTTCAAATTTAAAAATCTGATCACTGACCACTGGTCACTGATCACTAAACCTAACGGAGAATTAATACATGAACCCTGATTTTGGAGATGTTAAAAAAGATATTCTTTCTGTGAATCGGGAAGAATTGAGCGAATATTTTAAGTCGGCAGGGCACCCTTCATATAGAGCTAATCAAATTTTTGAATGGCTTCATATTAAAAAAATATTTGATTTTGATAAATTTACCAATATATCTGCACAAATGCGTGAGGATTTGAAACGCGATTTTTATATATGTTCACTAAAATTGCAAAAAAAGCTTGTATCTAAAAGTGATAATACTGTAAAATATGCTTATCAGCTAAATAATTGTTTTGACAAAACAATAAATAGTGATATAATAGAAACAGTCAGTATGGAATACAAATATGGGACAAGTCTTTGTATCTCCACACAAGCAGGTTGCAAAATGGGATGCAATTTTTGTGCCTCGGCAGAATCGGGGTTTTCCCGAAATCTTACAGTATCAGAAATGTTGATGCAGGTTTATACAATCGAAAACGAACTTAATTGTAATGTAAATAACCTTGTACTTATGGGGATAGGCGAACCTTTGGACAATTATGATAATGTGATAAAATTTGTTAATATAATAACAGACCAAAAAGGACGCGATTTCGCAGGACGAAAAATTACAATTTCCACTTGCGGGCTTGCGGATAAAATAGATGAATTGGCAAAATTAAAATTATCGTTACAACTTTCTGTTTCGCTCCATTCTCCTTTTGACAAAACCCGCGAACAAATAATGCCTGTGAACAAAAAATTTCCTTTAAAAAAATTATTGGAATCTGTAAAAAATTATGCTGATATAACAGGAAAACGCATTACTTTTGAATATGCTTTAATAAAAGGTTTTAATGACAGCGAAGATTATGCGCATGAATTATTAAAAATACTTTCTCCAATTCATTGTCATATTAATTTGATTCCTGTTAATTTAAATAAAACTTTTAAAATTATCCCAAGCGATGCGAAAGATATAAAAAAATTTAAAAATATAATAGAAAACAGCGGTATTAGCGTTACTGTACGCCGCACACTGGGAGCGGATATAAATGCCGCTTGCGGACAGCTTAGGAAACAAAAAAAGGTGGTGGTATGATGAGAGTTGCAGGAAAAACTGATAAAGGTTTGCAACGAAATGAAAACGAAGATGCTTTTAAGGTATTGGAATTAGAAAATAATTCCGTCGCCGCCGTGGTATGTGACGGTATGGGCGGAGAACAAGGCGGTAAAATCGCAAGTGAATTAGCCTGTGAAGTTATCTCACAAAAAATAAAAACAGATTTTGTCTCAAACATGGATTCGGATGCAATTTGTAAATTACTTCATATCTCCGTAAACGAAGCTAACGCCTCAATTTACAGCAAAGCAACGTTGGAAGCATCGTTGGATGGCATGGGTACAACTGTGGTTGCGGCGATTGTATCGAATAATACCGCACATATTGTGCATATGGGAGATTCACGTGCATATTTATATAGTGAGAAGACAGCAAATTTTGATAATGAAAAATTTGAACAAGTAACAAAAGACCATTCTATTGTACAAGATATGATTGAAAAAGGTGTAATAAATCAAGAAGAAGCCCGTAATCATCCCAAGAAAAATTATATTACCCGAGCGGTGGGAATAACGCGAAACCCCGATATGGGCTATAAACAAATTTCTTTTCAAAAAGGTCAAAAATTACTGCTTTGTACCGATGGACTTACTAATTATTGTGATGAACAGAACATTATAAAACATTTAAAAACCGATGATATACAAACATCATGTGATAATCTTATCCGTTGTGCCAATGAAAGCGGCGGACTTGATAACATAACAGTTGTAATTATAAACGATTGCTAAGCAATCGAAGTGGTCAGTGACCAGTGGTCAGTGGTCAGAATTTATAAAAGCAAATTTGCATTAAAATATAAAATGTGCAAAAACACTATATATTTTGAAATCTGATCACTGGTCACTGACCACTGATCACTGTAATTGCTTGCAATTACAAACACCAAATGAAAATGGAGTGATTATATTGGATAAATATGTTGGGAAAAGATTGGACGGGCGTTATGAAATAAAAGAACTTATCGGCATGGGCGGAATGTCCAATGTTTATAAGGCTTTTAACGTGGTGGAAGAGAAAGATGTTGCTATAAAAATCTTGAAAGAAGAATTTTTGAACAATCTTGATTTTCTAAAACGTTTTCGTAATGAATCAAAAGCAATCGCGGCATTATCGCATCCGAATATCGTCAAAATTTTTGACGTCAATTTCGGTGACAGGATTCAATACATCGTTATGGAACATATTGACGGCATCACAATGAAAGAATATATCGAAAAAGTAAGAGCTTTGCGTTGGAAAGATGCAGTGCATTTTACTGTGCAGATCTTGCGTGCATTACAACACGCTCACGACAGAGGCATTGTCCACCGCGATATAAAGCCTCATAATATTATGCTGCTCCAAGACGGCACAATCAAGGTGATGGATTTCGGTATTGCGCGTTTCGCACGTGAAGACGGTCATTTACCCGCAGAAAAAGCAATCGGTTCTGTGCATTATATTTCACCTGAACAAGCGTCAGGTTCGCAAACAGATGAAAAATCAGATATATATTCAATCGGTGTATTGTTGTATGAAATGTTGACAGGCAAATTGCCTTTCGAAGGTTCTACTCCCGAAAGAGTAGCTGTTCAGCAAATGCAGGCTATTCCACGCAATCCGCGTGAAATTAACGATACAATCCCGGAAGGATTAGAAGAAATAATTATTCGTGCAATGCAAAAAAATCCCGCTTCACGTTACCAAAGTGTTGCGGAAATGTTGCGTGATATTGACGAATTCAAACGTAATCCGAGCATTTTATTTGAATATAAATACTTTTCCAATGACGGTACAACAAAATATTTTGATGCAGTAAAAGGTCCAAATGATATGACCGATGATTTTGATGAAAATCCCGACGGAGCTGTACAAAAAAAATCTGCGACAATTCCCATTTTGGCAGGAATTGCAGTTGCCTTTGTTATAATAACAATTTTGATTGTTACGGTTTTATCAATGTTTTCGTCTTCACCCGATGATATTCCGATGCCGGAATTAGTCGGAATGAAATGGACTGACCTGCAAGCAGCTATTCATGATGAAGAACATGAAGAACATGAAAAATATAGTGTTCTTAAAAGTATAGATTTTCAATTTAATGAAGAAGAAGAAAGCGACGAACACGCAAAAGGTGTAATAATATGGCAGTCGATTGCAGAATTGCGAACTATTAAAAATACTGCTACTGTTACTCTAACTTTAAGCGCAGGAAGAAGAAGACGCACAGTCCCGGATTTGGTAGGTAAAACATTACAAGAAGCAGAAACTTTGCTCGGTGAAGACTTTACTTGGGAAATCGTAGGCACAGAAAGCAATGAAATACCAAAAGATACTGTTATAGAAACAACTCCTGCCGCCGGTGAAAGAGTTTCAAAAGATACAATTATACAAATTATAGTTTCACTGGGTGATTTGACCAGCGCGGATATGGCATCCGTTCCCAATGTTGTGGGCAAACCCGTTGATGAAGCGAAAAGAGAGTTAACTGCGGCAGGATTTACACCAACAGAAAAATCTGTTGATTCCACAAGAGAAAAAGGAATTGTTGACAGTCAAAATCCAAGCGGCGGTGCAATGATTCAAGTAGGAAGATATGTTGAAATTCTTGTAAGCACAGGAAAATCCCCCGATAATGACGTTAACTTTTCATTCAATATCCCCAATAATCTTAAAGGAAAAGCAACATTAAGAATGTTCTTAGACGGAAAAGAAGTCCGCAAACAAACGGTGGATTTGGCTGTTTCCGGAAATTCTTCATACGGCTTTAAATTAACAGGAAATGCCAGTGATTCAAAAGTAGTTGTGACCATTGACGGAACAAGATTAGCGGCATATACCGCAGATTTCCCACGTGGGAAATCGTCACGGACTGAATATCATTCGAGTGCTTTTAATTCATATAAAGTTCAAGTAACAGTTTCAAAACCGCCGCCCGTTGTCTCAAAACCGCCGCCGGTTGTTTCAAAACCGTCACAAGCAGTTCCGCCGCCGCCGGTATCGTCGGAAGAAGATGACCCAAGCAGTGAAGATGAACAACCGGTAGTAAATCCCGAATGATGAAAAATAATATTATACAAGGTAGAATAATAAAGGCTGTAAGCGGTTCTTATGTTGTAAGAACCGCTTGTGGTCTTATTTTTAATTCGCAAGCAAGGGGAGTATTTCGAAAAAATGAAATAACACCCTTTGTGGGTGATTTGGTGGAATTTGAAATAATAACAGACAGCGAGGGTGAAAAAGGTGTTATAAACAAAATTATGCCACGCAAAAACAGTTTTCGCAGACCGCCTTTAGCAAATCTTGACAGAATAATTTATGTTGTATCAACAGCGCAGCCGCTTCCTAACACTTTGATTATAGATAAATTGCTCGCGATTGCTGAATATAAAAATGTAGAATCTGCAATTGTGATAACCAAACTTGATATAGACGCATCCGACGAAATTGAATGTATTTATAAAAACGCAGGATTTAATGTTCTGAAAACAACCGACACTGAGAAAATATCCGAATTGTTAAAAGGAAAAATATCGGCATTGTCGGGAAATTCCGGAGTAGGAAAATCCACTCTTATAAACAAATTGTTCCCTCAATTTAATTTGCAAACCGCACAAATAAGCAAAAAATTGGGCAGAGGAAAACACACCACACGCCATGTGGAATTATTTGAGCTGGATAACGGCGGGTTTTTAGCAGATACTCCCGGGGTTTCTACTGTAAATACTCTTGAATATGATATTATTTCAAAAGAAGATTTACAACATTGTTTTAAGGAGTTCGCACCGTTTTTGGATAAATGCAAATTTACCGACTGTTCGCATACAATAGAAAAGGGTTGTGCGGTATTAGAAGCATTAAATCAAGGATTAATTCAAACAGGACGGCATCAAAGTTACACCGCAATGTATGAAGAAAGCAAAAATTATAAAGCATGGAATTGAGTAATATATGCTTATCCGAGTATCTGTGCCGCTTGCGGCACGGATACTCGGATAAGCATATGCGAAAAATTATAATTAAAGATTGTTATGTTAAAAATATTTGTCTACTTATACAAAATTTTACGGATTAACAAATTATGCTTGATTTTTTGGAAAATATCATTACAATAAAAAACAAGAACTTATTAGCACTCTAACATAAAGAGTGCCAAACGGTAGGAATTAAGAATTAGGAAATAGATCACACATATAGTTTTTATGTATCTGTTATCTGTTAGTTGTTAATTGTTTGTATTTTATACAAACAATTATATATAAATATTTTTTAAGGAGGAGAAACATGACTATTAAACCTTTAGCAGACAGAGTTGTTATTAAAATGACTGAAGAACTTGAATCTACCAAAAGCGGGATTTTATTAGCGGGTTCAGCAAAAGAAAAACCGCAGGTAGCGGAAATTGTTGCAGTAGGTCCGGGTGGAATCGTTGACGGTAAAGAAGTGAAAATGGAATTAAAACCGGGAGATAAAGTTTTAATTAGCAAATATTCGGGTACAGAAGTAAAAATTGATAATCAAGAATATACCCTTTTACGTCAATCTGATGTTTTAGCAATAGTAGAATAAGAAAAGTTGTTTTTATTATTCTGTTTTCAACAGAATAATGGGGAATCTGATGTTTCAGCAATAGTTAGGTAAAAAATTGTTTTTATTATTCTGTTTTCAACAGAATAATGCAGAATCTGATGTTTTAGCAATGGTTAGAAAAATAGGTTTATTTTATTATTCTGTTTTCAACAGAATAATGGGGAATCTGATGTTTTAGCAATGGTTGGAAAAATTTGTAGGTTTAAAATAATTTTTATTTGAACGTAATTTTATGTTTAAATAAAAATTGCAAAATATTTTTATTTGGAGGAAATATGGCTAAGAAAATTATATTTGGCGAGGAAGCTCGCAAATCATTACAAAACGGCATTAATCAACTTGCCGATACAGTTAAAATTACTTTAGGTCCAAAAGGACGCAATGTTGTTTTGGACAAAAAATTCGGTGCTCCGTTAATCACAAATGACGGTGTTACTATCGCAAAAGAAATTGAACTCGAAGACGAATACGAAAACATGGGTGCGCAACTTGTAAAAGAAGTTGCTACCAAAACAAACGATGCGGCCGGTGACGGAACTACTACTGCTACTTTGCTTGCGCAAGCTTTGGTACATGAAGGCATGAGAAATGTTGCGGCAGGTGCAAATCCTATGGCTTTAAAACGCGGCATACAAAAAGCTGTTGACGCGGCGACTGATGCTATCGCAAAAAATTCCCGCAAAGTGGAAGGCACACAAGACATCGCAAGAGTTGCTACTGTTTCAGCGGACGATTCTTTTATCGGTGAATTAATCGCTGAAGCTATGGAAAAAGTTTCTAACGACGGCGTTATCACGATTGAAGAATCTAAAACAGCAGAAACTTATTCTGAATTAGTTGAAGGTATGCAGTTTGACCGCGGTTATATCACACCTTATATGGTGACTGATGCAGACAAAATGGAAGCTGTTATTGACGATGCGTCAATTTTAATCACAGACAAAAAAATCACTAATATTCAAGATATATTGCCTTTATTGGAACAAATCGTTCAAGCAGGTAAAAAACTTATTATTATCGCAGAGGACATTGAAGGCGAAGCGTTGGCTACTTTGATTTTAAACAAACTCCGCGGAACATTCACTGTCGTCGCAGTTAAAGCACCAGGATTCGGCGACCGCCGTAAAGAAATGTTACAAGACATCGCTATCTTAACAGGAGGACAAGTTATTACTGAAGAAGTAGGACTTGACCTTAAAGAAGCTACTGTTGATATGTTAGGTTGTGCACGCCAAGTTATCGTACAAAAAGAAAATACAATTATCGTTGACGGTAAAGGCGATGCTAAACAAACCGCTGACAGAATCAGTCAAATCAAAAGACAAATTGAAGATACTACTTCTGATTTTGACCGTGAAAAATTACAAGAACGTCTTGCAAAATTATCAGGCGGTGTTGCGGTTATTAAAGTCGGCGCGGCTACTGAAGTTGAAATGAAAGAAAAGAAAATGAGAATGGAAGACGCGCTTGCGGCGACAAAAGCGGCTGTTGAAGAAGGAATAGTTGCAGGCGGCGGTGTTGCGTTATTAAATGTCATTCCTGCTCTTTTGAAAGTCACAGAAGAAAGTAACGGCGACGAAAAAACAGGGATGCAAATCGTGCTTAAAGCTCTTGAATCACCAATACGTCAAATCGCAGAAAACGCAGGACTTGAAGGTTCTGTTATTGTAAATGAAATTATTAACAAAAATGAAGTAAGTTACGGTTTTGATGTGTTCAACGAAAATTATGTTGATATGATAACTGCCGGTATTGTTGACCCTGCAAAAGTAACACGCAGTGCGTTGCAAAACGCGGCATCAGTGGCAGGCATGGTATTGACAACCGAAAGTTTAGTTTCTGATATTAAAGAAGAAGCTCCTGCTGTTCCGGCCGCTCCTCCAATGGGCGGAATGGGAGGAATGTACTAACGGTAGGGGTTAGGAGTTAGGAGATAGGAGTTAGGGGATTGTTGACACGAAATTTTGTGGATAGATTAAAATTTTGCATCAACAAAAATTAAGAATTAGTAGAAAATGACCTCTTCGCAAAGCGAAGAGGTCATTTTTTTATATATTTAAATTCTGTCTCCATATAGAAGCGATTTTATGTATTTTTCCATATAAGACCAATCGGGAGAATTATTTTTAATAGGTAATTTTATTATAGTTGTTTCAATACCGCTTGGATTGGGAGTTCTCCCGTATGAATATTTATATTGATTTTGACCAAAAATAGTTGCTAAAAACAAAGCTGTATATTTATTTATAATAACACCGTTTTTAGGAATAAAGATTCTTGCTCTGTCCATTACCCAACATTCTGTGGGTTGATATGTTGTAAACATTCCTCCGGCTTCACCGCCGCAGACTATTGAATTTGCAAGACAATTAAACGAATGATAATATCCGTCAACGCTATTGTTTTGTTTAGTCGAAGTGATAACATTGTATTTATATTCTTCAGTGGGTTGCATGAAATAATCTCTGTCACGGACAATTCTTTTACCTCGTTTTATAACAAAGAAATCCCCAATTTTAAATTCTTTCCAATTTTGAGTATTAATTTTAATGGGCTTAATTTCTGAAAAATTAATTGATAAACAGGTTAGGCTATTTCTAACAAGGTATGCCAAATAATCGTTCACTGTCTTTTGAAAATCATCTTGTGTGAGCAAACTATAATCCGTATTCATGTATGCTTCACATAGCCATTCGTCTTTATGAGTTACACACTGCATAGCCGATAAACCAACTTTGACAATACGGTTGCGATAAAGCTTTAACCATTGTGAAAGTATACCCTGTTCAAGCACTTTCCCATATTTATCTTTTTTGTCCTGCCATTTACCATAATAATCAATACGTCCTAATTTCTTACGTTTTACAAAGCCGTCATCTTTACAATAACCAAAAAATGTTTCTCTCGTGCTATCATGTGAAGTATGTGCTTCCCAAACCATAACGCAAGGGTTCGTTCCTATAGGATAAAAAATATCATCTGGCATGGAAAAAACAGCTTTTAATGTATGCTTTTTAAAAAGTCTTTCTCTTACTTCTTTGAATTTCGTACCAATAGCACAAGACATGGGTACAACGACAACACCTGTTCCGCCGACGGCAAGAACAGATAAAAGCTGTTCGACAAATTCAAGTTCAACTTTGCCGCCTTTGAGCGAATACGGTGGGTTAATTAACCCTATATTGGGGTTAATTTTTTTAAGTTCTTCGAAAATTTTAATATCAAAGCAATCGCCTTTTATTATATTCGATTTTCCATCTTGACGAATTATCATATTTGCTATAGCAAGAGTGTAAAGTCCGTCATCCTGTTCAACACCGTAAAGACTTTTTTTACGGATTTTTTCAATTTCTTGCGGATTTGCATCTTTGAACATTTTTGACATTGCTGTTACAAGAAAACTACCCGAGCCGCAACATATATCAATAACCTTACTGTTCTTACCGACATTCGCTAATTCACACATAAATTCGGTAAGATGCCCTGGAGTAAGAACAATCCCGAGTCCCGAACCGTCGCCACCTGAATATTTAATGAATTCGTGATAAAAAACGCCAAGAGCATCGAGCGTACTGTCGGCATAATCCATCATCGGTTTTATTTTTATTTCAAGTTGTTCAACATACCAACGAATCGATTTCCTTTCAATAATCGGTATGCTTGCAAACTTTTTATTGTCTTTAAGTATGGCGAAAATATTTTTAATATATGCAGTTCTGTCATTGCGAATACCGCCTTTTTTTAATTCTTCTTCAATAGCGTGTTGAATATCGGACATTATTTTATCGAAAGACGGAGCTACCCAATAAGTTTTTGAAAAATCTTCATTGTTAAGAGCAATAAGCACACCTGCAATAAAAATTGGTTTATGTTCTTCCCGCACAGCGAGTTCGCGTAAATAATCGTGCATATCAATAGCTGTTTCACGTATTTTGTCAAGCGATAATTCTTTTTCTAATTTTTTACCTTGAACAAGATTCCTGTAATTGACAGGTTCTAAAATAATGTCTTTTGCCTTATGCAGTGATGTGTAAACATCAAAACCTCTTTGCCAATAAAAAGCATCGACTTTAATTTCAGAAGATTTAGTGCCGCTTACAGCAACTGCTATAACATTATAATCTTCTTTTAAAAATTTTGCGTAATAAAGCACGCCGTCAACGGCAAATCCTTTTGGGCAATTTAAGTTTTCAGTGGCGTGTTTTTTGACAGAGTTTTTACATTCGACAACGACAATTATATTAGCATCATCATTGAATGTAATTATAAATTCGGGTTGTGCTTTTCCGTTTCCGCCGCTTGTAAAATCATCAAGAGCACAAGTTATAGGTTTGCCTCCTGCTTTTGCTAAAAGTTTATGTATTTTATCGGCATTACCAATATCACCTTGCGGAAAAACATAACCCCAACCGTTATCACCTATATCGCATTTCATTTCTTTGAGGGTAAGATTTTCGGTATATTTTTCTACTGCCATATCGTTATTTCCTCCATATGTTTTTTATTAGACCTCTTCAGAAATTGCACATTGCGAAATCTATTTATAAATTTACTATTTTTTCTGCGGCTTTTAGGATTGCTATTTTTGCGGCGGTGTAATTTGTGCCGCCTTGCATATATACTGCGTAAGGTTCTCGTAAGGGAGCATCTGCGGATAGTTCGATTGATGAGCCTGATGTGAACGCTCCTGCCGCCATGATGACTTCGTTGTCATATCCCGGCATAGCCCATGGAATAGGGGTAACATAACTGTCAATCGGAGAACCCGCTTGTATTCCTTCGCAAAATTTTATTAATTTATCACAAGTTCCGAGTTTTATTGTCGTTATAATATCATATCGTTCTGATAAAGGAGAGGGATAAACCTCATAACCCATTTCTTCAAAAAGACAAAGTGCGAAAATTGAAGATTTCAAGGCAGTTTTTACCGTTTCCGGAGCGTGATATAATCCTAAAAACATCTCTCGTGTCATTCCCAAGCTTGCTCCCGCTTCTTTGCCGATACCGGGGGATGAATAGCGGAACGCGCATAATTCGATTAAATCTTTTCGCCCTGCAATATAGCCGCCGTTACGGACTATTCCGCCGCCGGGGTTTTTTATTAACGAGCCTGCGATTAAATCCGCTCCATATTCGCAAGGTTCATTTTTTTCCACAAATTCACCATAACAATTATCTACCATGATAATAATATTAGGGTTAGCTTTTTTTGCCGCCGCCGACAGCTTTTTTATTTGTTCGCAAGAAAGAGGTTTACGCAAACTGTACCCTCGCGAGCGTTGAATAAACGCGGCTTTTGCTCCTTTTACAGCATCGGCAATATCTTGTTCTGAATAAGTGTCTACAAAATCATATTCTTTGTAATGCACGCCAAAATCTTTTAAAGAGCCTTTGCCTTCATTTTTTATTCCGATAACATCGTCGAGCGTATCATATGGCTTGCCTGTTAATGAAATTAGCGTATCCCCTGTACGCAAAACGCCGAATAACATAACCGTCAAGGCGTGTGTGCCTGAAATAAGCCCATGCCGCACAAGTGCATCTTGTGCTCCGAAAATATCAGCGAAAACTCTTTCTAACTTATCCCGCCCTGCATCATTATAGCCATATCCTGTGCTGGGGGTAAAATCTGTTTCACTGACCTTATTGTTAACAAAAGCATAATGCACTTTTTCGCTGTTATACTCAGCAATTTCATTAATTCTTGCAAAAGCAGAAACAGCTTTGTTTTCAGCTATTTTCGCCATGTCAAGTAATTTCGCATTAAATTTAAAAAAATTCATAATTTTTCACATCTTTACGGTTAAAAGTATATTGCAAGGGAGGATAACGAAGCGATGTGCGGTTTTTGGAGAGGTCTATTATTTCACATCTTTGCGGTTAAAACTATATATAGTCCATGCTAATAATAATCCCGTTAATCCTATAACCATCAATGAACCCCAATATAAATTCAAATGGAAACCGGTTAATTTGTTTATATTGTAATAAGTGGAGTAAATCGATTTTTCTATTCCGTATATATAAATATTCAAGTATGGTAAGGGAGTATAAGCGAGCCAAGTTCCTTTAGGCAGAGCAGACATATATGGCATCATATCAAAATCTTCGAACGGAAGTATAAGATATATAGAATTTGCTAAAACCCCCAAAATACAAGAAACAACAGAATTACGTGTCAATGCGGACATTGCAAAAGTAAATGTTGATATAAACAACAGTCCGATAAGAAGCCATAACACATTGGGTAATATATAAATAAAGAAATTAACTTCATTGACGACTCCGTTGTTGTAAACCAACACAGGATTCCACAAGTCACTTATGCCATATCGTATAACATATGGTATAAGTGATAATAAGATATAACCCACTGTTGAAAGTAATGCCGTTAAAATTACAGCGGCATATTTTGACAAAATAAATGAAGTACGAGAAACAGGATGGATTAACATAAGTCGTATTGTGCCGCGGCTAAATTCAGAAGAAACTATTGTACTTGCGATAATAATAATCAATATCAAAATCGGCAATGATGATTTTGATAATTCAATAATGGTATAACGCAAACTTTGAAAATTATCTTCAATTAACGGAATATCATATTTCGCACTGTGAAAATTTTCTTCTGCAAAAGCTAAATATTGTTCTTTCATATGCGACATTATTCGCGTATATTCATAATATGAAGTGTTTCTATCAAAATAATAACTACTGTATTCATCGTAATGGCCGCCATGACGTTTCATCTCATTTTGAAATTTTTCTTCTGATAAAATATTAATATTTAAATATGTTGAATAATTATCTGTTGCCGAATTAAGAGTATTAATTCGTTTGTCGCCATATGACATGGATTGTGCTACCCGTAAATCCATACATTTTTTATGGTATTCTAACAATAAAATGTTGTTTTTAAGATTTTCGGGGTTTTTTATTGTGTTGTCGGGTGATTTTAAATATTCCAAATCTCTGTTCAACAAGTCAACTTCATGATTCAAGTATAACATTTCGTCATCTTTTTCGATAATTTTCATCAATGTTTTGGCATCTTTTTCCAAAATGTCAATGAAGTTTTGCAATTCGTATATGTTTTTTGATTTTAAATAATCAATATGCAAATATTTCCCGCGTGTAGTAAGTCCCATATATTCATCATTCGCATTATTATAAGCATAACCATATCCATAAAAATCAACTTCTAAAATATTGGTATAATACTCATCATCAACACCGTAATATCTATCGCCGCCGAAGCCGAAATCAAAATCAAAATCGTCGTCATCTTCGTCCCAGTTGTCCCAGTTGTCCCAAACTCCGTCTTCACCCCAGTCTTCAAATTCGTCGTCCCAATCTTCTTCATCCTCAAATGTTTTTTCCCAATATTTTTCTATATCAAATTTCGGGTCTTTTACTCTTTCTTTAAGAAAAACAATGATTTTTTTTATGTTTATATATTCACCGATATATCGGCTGGTATCAATTCCCAAATCATAATAATTTAAATCATAAAAATTAGTAGTATTTCCTTTTTCTTGTTTTTCTTGTTTTTCATCTTTTTTCTTAGAAAAAATATGTTTTACCACTAAATCATATTCATCTAAAGTGAGTTTATACAATTCTTCATATATTTTATTACCTTTATGTTTGGATTTTTCGTATTCTTCCTGTATTGATTTTCTTAATTTTTCTTCGGGGGTTTCAGTTTCTTTTTTTGGTTGTTCTGTATAAGAAATATTAAACACAGAACTAAAAAACACCTCACCCGCCCACATCAAAAAAGGTGTCACAAAAGTGAATACGGCAAATACAATAACCAAAACAAAAATACTAACCTTTTTATACTGTTTCAACAATTCATTCTTAACAAGATTAACAAACTTAACCATAATAAACTCCTTTTATAATAAATAACAAATAACAAATAAAAAATAAAAAATAATAAATTTCCTAATTTTTGCGTTATATCCTGCGGGCGACAGATTGCCGCCCCTACAAAAACACAGTTCGGTATCTATAAATTGTCTTAATTTATATTTCCTAATTCCTAACTCCTATCTCCTAACCCCTCCGTCAGTGTTATTTCTAAATATTCTTGTTCTAAACTTTTTCTTTTCGGAACAACGGAATAAATGGAAACACCTGCGTTTGTTATCGAATTTACTATTTCGGGGGTTTGCTCTTTTTCCATTTCGATTACTATGAAATTATCGAGTATTGTCGCAGGTGTGGTGAGTGTAATAAGTTCCAACGCTTTTAAGTTATCGTTTGTTTCGATATGATATATAAATTTATTATGATTAATTTCATCAAAAGACTTGAACCCAACCATACTTCCTCTTGAAATAATGCCGACTTTATCGCACATTTGTTCCATTTCTCCCAACAAGTGACTGGAAACTAATATTGCAACTTTATATTCCTTGCATATTTTCTTGAACAAATCCCGCAGTTGTTTTATTCCGGCAGGGTCAAGTCCGTTGGTCGGTTCGTCTAATAATAAAAGGTTTGGGCTATGCAACAATGCCTGTGCAATTCCGAGCCGTTGCTTCATTCCGAGTGAATATCTTTTCACTTTGTCTTTTATACGATCTCTCAATCCCACATGGTCAACGACTTCTTCAATGCGTTTTTCCGATACATTTGTTGACATTCTCGCGTGTAATTTTAAATTATCATACCCCGAAAGATAATTATACATTTCAGGGTTTTCGATGATTCCGCCTACTCGCTCCAAGGCTTCTGTCGGTTGGTGCATAACGTTATAACCGTTAATAAAAATCTCACCGTGTTTTGTTTTTAAAAGTCGGGCAATCATTTTTATAGTAGTTGTTTTCCCTGCACCGTTCGGCCCTAAGAACCCAAAAATTTCCCCTTCATTAACATTAAAGGAAATGTCATTTAAAATATGACGCGCCCCAAACCATTTTGAAACATTTTTAATTTCTAATACAGCAGCCATTGTAAAACCCCCAAAAAATAAATAACAAATAACAAATAACAAATAATAAATTTATTATAACAAATAAATATATTTTTGTCTATGTTTTTTATTTATTATTTATTATTTATTATCTGTTATTTGTTTTGCAAGGTATAGTGAATATATGTAACTTTCTATATTGTCCGTTTCAAATATTTTTTGTAGTGCTTTTTTGTATAGTAAAATTTGCTCTTTGTATTTTTGCATAAGTTCATCAGAAGTTTTTACGCGGTCGGTTTTATAATCTACCGTCACGATTTTATTATCTGTCCAAAAAATGCAGTCAACCACCCCTTGAACAATGATTTCTGTGCTAATTGGTGTTGAATTATCAGGCGTTTTATCGGGGTTTTTTAGAGCCTGTGGGAAGTTTATATAAGATATTATTTCTTGATACGGCATTTTTACAATAAACGGGAACTCCCGTAATATTTTATCGCTCATTATCATTTTTGCGGTCAAATCTGAAGTTAAGAATTTTTTTATTAACGTTCTGTTTAATGAACTTGCCGAAACAGGCTCGATAAATTTCAAATCAACCAAGCGTTTTATTTCATCTTCTAAATTATGGATAGCCGCTTTAAAATCTGCATACTGCATAAATGAATGTAATGCCTGCCCCCGTTCTATTGCGGTTAGTGTTTTTTGTTTCATGAAAACAGGGCGTGACGTTAAATAATCCTCGGAATCATCCGATATTTTGTTCGTTTTTACAATTTCGCTGACAGATAATTTAGCTAAATAATCACGTTCGGGATATGGATAAGAATATTCAATTTGCTTGCACAATTTTTCATATAAATTTTTGTAATTCACATCATTATCTTGTTGTGTTTCGTTGTTTTGCGGTGGATTGTTCAATTTTTGTAGAGATAACCGCCCCCGTTCGTCCGTTTTCGGGTGTAAACAGGGTGTTTTTTGCGTTTGCGGATGGTCGAGGGCGACCGTCTTTAGTATCTGCGGACGGTCGAGGGCGACCGTCCCTACAAAATCGTCAACATTATTATCTGATGTTTGCATAATCATTTCATCTACAAGAATTTCACTTTGGTATATATTACAAATAATATCACATTCGCAATTTTCACTTATTTCAGAAGGGGAGAGAATTTGCGGTGAAAACATTTTTTTGTGGATATTATAACAAGACGGATGGCGGCATAACGCCAAAATCAACCATTCTAAATAATTTTTAGCATTTGCCGTTAAATATGGTTGGATTTTAATATTTTGATTAACTGCTGTCGTTATTTTTTGGACTTTTTTTTCTATATCTTTTACAACGCCTGTAAATATTAATTTTTGTTTAGCTCTTGTAGCGGCGACATATAAAATCCGCATTTCTTCGGATAACTGGCGGTTTTTAAGGTATCTTTCGGTGGTTTTATACGGTATATTAGAATACTCCAAAAATTCATCGGGTTTGATACATTTTAACGACAATCCCATGTCATTGTTAATTTGATATTTCGGGCCTTTTTTTCCAAAATAAAAATCATGATGGCAATCTGATACAAAAACAACGGGAAATTCCAACCCTTTTGAATTATGCACACTCATGACAACCACGGCGTCAAGCGTTTCGCCCAAAACATTTGCCGCTTCAAAATCTGACTTGGAACGTATGGTGCGTTCGATAAATTGCAAAAACCCTGTTAATCCTCTCTGACCGTTTTTCTCGTAATTTCTCGCATAAGTTAAAAGCAAGCGTAAATTTGCTTGCCCCTGTTCACTGTTCGACAGTGCAGGGAGCAAGGTTATATCGTAAATATGGCTGATCAATTTCTCCAAACGGTTCTTTGCGGAATATTCCCTTAGTGCGGACAACAAAGATAAAAATTCTTTAGAAATTTTATTTCCGTCTTGTGCTGAGGTCAAAAGACAGCGATATATAGAATCTGTTTTAATTTTCAACCTTATTTGCGTCAAATCATCTGCGGAAAATCCCCCTATTTCTGATAATAATACCGCCGTTAACGCAATGTCATTAATAGGATTGTCGATAATTCGCAAAAGATTTAACATCAAAGATATTTCTCTTGAAGAAAAATATGCGGCAGTGCTTTTTGACGACGCTTTCACTCCTGCACGGTTTAAAGCATCGGTGAAAATTATGCTTTTACCTTTATAAGAACGCAGTAATATTGCAAAATCCCCAGGGCGGCATGGGCGTTCTTCGCCGTTTTTGCTGTCTTTGATTATATAAGGCGTATCGAGCATTTTGCGTATTTGTTTTGCCACATGAAATGCTTCTAATTCAGTTTTTTTGTGGAAGTCTAAAATAATGTCGTTTTCATCTTCTTTTCTATCATTATAATTTATAATATGAAATTCTGTTGAATCGGCAGGGTTTAATATTTCTTGCGGATGTCCTGTAATTAATTCTTGTGTTTTATCATATTCAATATCGCCGATATAACTTCCGCAAATCTGGCTGAATATATAATTTATAGAACCGCATACTTCTTTATTACTGCGGAAATTTTGCGGTAATATTATATGAGCAGGATAATTTTCACCGTCATAAGCTTGGAAGCGGTGAAATTTTTCAAGGAATATATCAGTTCGCGCATGACGAAATTCATATATGCATTGTTTCACATCTCCCACCATAAAAAGGTTTTTTTCATCTTTTGACAACGCTAAAAATATCAAATCCTGTAGATAATTCGTGTCTTGATATTCATCTAACATAATTTCATCATAACGCAAAGATATGGTTTTAGCAAAAGCTGTTTTTTGGACTTTTTTATTTATGGCGGCTTCTGGAAATTCATGCTGCGATGGTGCTGTTTCTGAAGGTTGTTTTGTCTGTTTCACAAGTAAATTTAAAGCAAGTTGCGATATATCGGCAAAGTCCAATAAATTTTCTTCTGATTTGAGTTCATCTGCTCTGTTCCAAAATTTTTCGGTCAATTCGCATAACATATTTATTTTCGGACGTAAAAATTCAATATCATCACAAAATTCTTCACCCGAGCAAATAATAAGTTTTTCACATATTTTCTTTTGTATTATATCTTTCGATGTATCATGCAGTGTTTTTACTTGCTCTTTTGTTTGCTTGTCCAAGCCTTTTTTCGCTTTTCCGATAGTTGCAAATTTAAAATTTGTGATTTTATCATAAATCACGTCGTAATTTTCTGATTTTATTACAATTGCAAGTTCGTCAAGAAGTTGTTTGTTTGCACTTAATCCTTTTCCGTAACATTCCCATGCCAATTCGTCTTGTTTTGCTTTTAAAATAGCGGTTTCTATTAAATAAACCGCAAAATTTAACGCAGTTTTTGTTTCATCAAGCAAAAATCTACCGTAATTTGATTGCTTCAAATCGATATTATTTGTACAATAATTTTCGGTGAGTTCATGAAGTTTTGAGCGTGAAAAAGGGTTAGTTCTTATTGTTTCATATATATCGCGGATAATTTTTATTAAAATTGTATCGTCTTGATTTGCAAAATAGTTCACTAATTCCAAAAAGCGTTTGTCATTTTGCATATAATAACTTTCAAAAACATCGTCTGCCGCTTTTGTGTAAATTTGTTCTAATTCCGCTGTGCCTGCTGTTTTAAAATTAGGAGAAATATCGAGCAAGCTAAAATTTTCGCGGATTAAATTTTGGCAAAAAGAATCTATCGTACAAATTTGTGCTTTTTGCAATAAAATTTGTTGACGGACAAGACGTTTATCGTTCGGAAATTGTGCGATAAGTTTATTGAAAAGTTTGTTTATACGAATTCGTGTTTCTAAACTTGCCGCTTTTGAAAATGTGATAATAAGCAATTTGTCCGCATCACATCCATTTTCGGGGTCGGCAATTTTGTATACCGCACGGCTCGCCAAAACTGAGGTTTTGCCGCTTCCTGCTCCTGCTGATAATATTAAACTGCCGCCGTTAGAAATAACAGCGGCTGTTTGTTGTTTGGTCAAACCATCCAATAATATTTTATTTAATAACTTTTTTGAAAATTCCATAATAAACCTTTAACAAATAATAAATAACAAATAAAAAATAAAAAATATTTTAGGATCTTATATTTAAAATATAGAGTTTTTATTGCTTTATTACATTGTTGCTTTTTACTTTATTACTTTTAATATATCTTCAAGTTTTTCGTGGTATGAGTTGCATAGGGCTTTTGTTCCGCTGGATTCTATGTTTCCGCCACCCACTCCGATTGTAGGGAAGTTCCCCAGTCTTACTGAACAAACACCTGCCCCTGAATCTTCTATTCCGATAACTTGATTTCTGTATTGTGTGTCGATACCAAGCCCCACTCTTGCAACTTCTGCATAAAGCCATGGGTGGGGTTTTGGTGATAATTCGCCCAGAGTACCCGGTTCGCCTTTACGCAAAGGGAAACCTGCGGTTATGATTGCATCATAAAAATCTTTTGGGTCGCCCATTTTTAATGTTCTGAATGCTGATAAAATTTCAGGCCATGCTTTTTCATAAAGCCCTGATGTAACAAGACCGATTTTTACTCCCATATCTTTTAGTGTGAATAAAAATTCTTTTATGCCTTCGACAGGCACAAATGCGCCTTCACGTCCGCGGCCTTCCATGATTTCTTTCATTTCACGGTGTGTGTGTTCAAAATAGAAACCACGCGCTTTGTCAATAGACGAACCGGGGCAATATTTGTTAATGCAATATTGTAAATGTTCTGAAACGCTGTGTCCGGAAACAAAAGGAAGGTCTGCATCTTCCAATTCAAACTTAGGATTGCCCAACATACTTGCTGTTGTCATTTGAATTATCCAAATCCAAAATTCTTCACTGCGGACACTTGTTCCGTCCAAATCCATCATAACGGCTTTTAACGGTTTTTCGATTTTAACTTCTTCGATGGGATAATATGCAGGATAACCCATCGCCGATTTCACATAACAAATTGTTTTATTTTGCTCTGCGAATGCGATAAATTCAACTTTTTTATCGCCTGTAGCCGCAATAGCGGTTACTCCGTTTTTCCCCGCGACATGAAGTCCGTCACTGCATACTTCAAGATTTATCAATCCGCTGTCGGAGGTAAAAGTCCCTAAATTGGGAATAATTATTTCACTCATTTTCTACTATCCTTCTAATATAATAATTTTTTTCGCGTGCACTTGCCCTCGCCAACGGCGAGGGCAAGTGCACAATAATAAATCTTTCGCGTTCACACACCCCGCCGTAGGCGGGGTGTGTGAACATTATCCATTTCCTATTTCAATCTCAATGTTACGATTTTGTGAGGAGCGGCTTTTACGTTGAATTTATTGTCGGAAACGGCAATGTTTTCTTCTGTGTCTTTTGATTCGTCCATGCGAAGTTGCGATACTGCACTTATTGGTAATAAACTTTCAGCGGCAACATCAATTTCTTTTCCGGTAGCGTTCCATAATCTTACAATGATTCCGTCGCCGTTTTCAGCTTGTTTTATGGCTGAAATCATAATATCTCCGGGGTTGGAAAGTTTTAACAATGTTGCTGTCGCAGGGAGCTGTCCTTTTCTTGATACGCCTTGTACCGCTTTTAAATCTACTTTATAATCATATGCTGTTGTAAGAACATTACCGCTTGTGTGGTTGCCTGCATGAGGATATAAAGCGTAGTTGTATTCAATATCTCCGAATGAATGTTGTCCGATATGTTTGTCAAGTTCTTCAACATTCATGTTCGCGTTTGCAGTCATATAAGCACGTTGTGTGCGAAGTAGTGTTATTGCGATTGTACGTTCTGCATCGTCTTGAATTTCATATTCTCTCAAACCTTTGCTCATGAACGCAAATCCTTTGTTATCTTCACTTAAATCAACGAATGTTTGCATAGGTTGGAACGCGTAAAATTGTTCGAAATTGTCAAAGTTTTCGGTGTATTTAACACTGCGTTTTGCGTAATCCCACGCGCTTTCAGAAACTGCCCAATCTGCATTAATTCTGCTTGGGAAGTTAACCCATAATTTATGGTCGCGCGCTTTATTATTTAATTTTGTGTTAACAGACAAGAATTTTGCACCTTTTTCAAGAGTAAGTGTTGTTTTAATCGGAAGGTCTACATATTCACGTGTGCGGTCGCCTTCATCAAGAGTTGCCGCCGCCGGAATACGCATTGTAAGTTCGATTTTGAACACACCGCGTAATTCGTTGCTTTCCATCATTGTTACAGTCGCGCAGCAACCGTGGCTTGTTACAACATGATTACGCATAGGTTTTGCGCTTACGTGTGCGCTTCCTGTTTCGCCGCTGTCTGTAAAATAGTGCATATTTTCCATGAAATGACCAGTGTTTTTGTCCAACATTGAGAAAGTACCGTTATGGTTAATAGTAACCTTGATATTTTCATTTTCCAATGTGCCGCCGTCTCTTGCGATAAGCAAACGGTTTGGTCCGATTTTAGGATTATAATCTAATTTTGGTTCACGGATTCTGAACGCATACGACGCATAACCCAAAGCAGGAACATCAGCTTCTACCAAAATACGCAAACGTTTTGCGGGGAATTTGATTGCTTTTGTATCGAGTTCACGTTCAACACCGATGAGCACGTCTTCTCTTGTAAGTTCTTCATATTTAAGTTTATTCCCGTCTTTATCGACTATATCATAGAATAATTGCCCTGATGCAAACCCTGAAACACCGATGTCAACATTTTTGCTCGGCGCTAATTTCGGAATGTCAATTACCAAAGGTACAACTGATTTACGTGAATATGGCAATGTGTTGAATAATGTTATAATGTGGTCTGTGTCCTTGAAATCAGCCGCTGTATTCAAATTGCTATATAATGAAATCATACTGCGTGATGTTACTTCTTCTGCAACAGTTTTTGCGATAGAGAAATTATACATCATATCTTCATGGGCAAGGTCTACCGCCGCACCGCAAATGCTGTCATGAGCGTGGTTTTTTAATAATGCTGACCATGCTCTGTCAAGATTTGTACGAGGATATTCTTTACCGAGTTTTGACGCAAACGCCGCCAAAGGCTCTGCAAGATTTATCAAGTTGTTTTCTACTATTTCATTGAAAAGTTTGATTTTCACACGTGATGAATGTGTCGCGCCCAACAATGCGTTGAAAGAGCCTGTTTCCATAGTTGTATAACGCAATTCTCCGACATGACGGTGTTTTTCATCATCACTGACTTTTCCGCGGATAATGTCCATATATTCATCAAGAGACATTTGTTTAAATTCAACGTCGGGGGAAACTTCATTTAATTTTTTAATGAGGTCGGGCAATAATTTGTAAGGTTCGTCATTATCTTCCATATTTAATGCAACAAGTTCACCTTTGATTGCATATGGTTCTGCTTGGGCTACAGTTTCGGCGATTGCCGCTTTTAATGTTTCGGGATTGTCGTCAAAATTCGCATCTTCTTCCAAAACAACGAAAGCTTTGTCATATAATCCCATATCAGCGGGGTGCACAGGTTCATGACTGCGTTCATAAGTGTAGCTTAAATCTTTTGAAGGTTTACCGAGAACTACCGGTTGGTGTATATAGAAAAACCAGTTTGTACGGGTAACTTCATCAAAAGTACGCAAAGTATCAAGAGTAGAGCCGTCCGCGCCTTCCCATATAAACAGCGGAAGTTTGTCCATATGTTTGTTTGTGCCGCGGTAAAAAATAGCAGTGTCAATACCAAAACCTTGGTATAATTGCGGCATTTGTGAATGTTGACCGTATGAAGTCGCAGTGTATCCGGACTTCATGCCGCCGCCGAATTCGGCCGCCATTTTGTGTCCTAAAAGCAAGTTTCTTACCAAAGATTCCGGAGCAACAGTGTTTGTTTCCGGTAAAGTATACCAGTTAACAACAATCATACGTCCGCTTTTGATAAGTTTTGCCAAAGTTTCCTTTTTTTCAGGACGAATATCGAGATAGTCTTCTAAAACTATCATACCTCCGTCAACACAGAAGCATTTGTACTCGGGTACGTTTTCGAGTACGTTGATAATGTTATCCATTAAATCGACTAAACGAAGTTTGGATTGTTCAGCAGTATGACGCCATTCTCTATCCCAATGAGTCCCGCTGACTACGTGCATTTGATATTTTTTGCCCATTGTTTTTCCTCCTAAAAACGATAAAATCATTTTTGTTTTTTAAAAATTAATTATTTGGTCGTGTTGAAAAAGTCGCTTGCAAAAATACCGCGGCAATTTTCTCGTCATATTGCACAAAATTTACGTTAATACACAAAGTATTGCCTTAAAATTTTGTATTATATGACAAAAAAATTGCTCTTGATTTTTTACAATCTTTGTTTTTCAACACTCCCTATTTATAAATATTGAAAAAAATATAAAAAAACTGTAGCATTTTTACAAGCGATTTTTCAATACTCTTATAAATAATACTACAGAATTTTGGTAATGTCAATCCATATATTTATATATTTTTAATTATTTTTTATTCCATTTAATGCCAATATTTTTAGCAAAATATTTTCACATAATTTCTATGTTTAAGTATTGGATTTAAGAATATTTACGAATATACATTCCCCTGCCAACGGCGGGGGAATGTATATGTTATCCACGATTTTTATTTAACAAGTTTTTTATCCTTTCAACAGGATTTAATAAATTGCTTATTGAACGGTCATGATTTAAAGTTTCTATTAAGTATGAGATATATTTTGACATATCTACTCTTGTGTACCATTCTTTTGTGAATAGTTCGGGCGTTCCATAAATAAGATTGGTTGTAAAAACTCTGTCGATTTTTCCTTGTGCATATAATTCGTCAAATCGTTTAAAACCCTCTACAAAAAGTCCGAAAGTTGAAAAAACAAAAATCCTGCGGGCATTTCTTTCTTTGAGTTTAAGAGCAATTTCAATGATAGATTCACCGCTTGAAATCATATCATCAACAATAATTACATCTTTCCCTTTCACATTTTTGCCCAAAAATTCATGTGCTTCTATCGGATTTTTTCCATCAACAATAACAGAATAATTGCGTCGTTTGTAAAACATTCCCATTTCTATTCCGAGAACAGAAGCATAATAAACACAACGTCCCATTCCGCCTTCGTCCGGGGAGATTACCATTAAATTATCGTTGTCAAATTTCATGTCGGGGACAGTTCTTGTCATAGCCTTTATCATTTGATATGTGGGGTGTATATTATCGAATCCGTTTAGAGGGATCGCATTTTGGACACGGGGGTCATGTGCATCAAAAGTAATAAAATTAGTAGCTCCAATAGAAACAAGTTCCTGTAACATCAACGCACAATCCAAAGATTCTCTCGAAGAACGACGGTGTTGACGCCCTTCATATAACATAGGCATAATAACGGTAATACGTCTTGCTTTTCCGCCCAAAGCCGCGATAATACGTTTTAAATCTTGATAATGGTCATCAGGGCTCATGGGGACTTCTTTCCCATACATTTTGTATGTGATTCCATGATTAAAAACGTCGGTGATTATATAAACGTCTAATCCTCTTGCGGATTTCAACAAAATTCCTTTTGCTTCACCTGTGCCGAATCGGGGGCATTTTGAAGGGAGAATATAAGTTTCAGTTCCGTCGTTACGCCATGTTTTCAAATAATTATCAACTCGCCCGGAGATTTCTTCGCATCCTCTCATATTAATAATAGCAAGTTCACTGAACGGAGCATTATTAGAAGTTTTAAAATCCATTTTTCTTGTTCCTTTCCATTGAAATTCATAATTCTGTAATAAATTATACTATATTATAAAATATAAATCAACTATTTTCTTTATATAATTTAGAAATTAATGTAAAAGTTTATTGTAAACATTTTATGAACAAAAGAATATCTTAATAAAACATAAAGCAGAAAACGCCGATAAATCCCCAAATATCATAAAAACAAACAAAAAATAAATGTCGAAAAAACACTTGACAAGATTTAAAAGATGTGTTAAATTGAGTAAGTTGCCATTTCGCATATTTTTGAACAATTTGTAAACTTTAAAAAAACACTTGACAAGACGAATGAGAAGTGGTAAAATAAAAAAACGCGACAAAATAGATATTAGATAGGAGACATTAGATATTAGATGAGATAAACGTTAATTCGCAATGCTTTTAGTTAGCACATCTCACATCTCACATCTCAAATCTAATTTTTGTTCCTTGAAAATTGAACAATATTTAAGTTGAACGAATTGAACTTTACAGTTTGTCTTGGAAATTCGCTTTTAGCGGAAAAAAACAAGACAAGCATATTGCCTGTTAAATAATTATTGATATATCAAGAATTAATTTAATTGGTAATCGTACTAAAATCC
>Ga0099364_10002854_pt1 | contig 27289 bp, 12 predicted proteins | sample TergutTh196P3_FD_73070 | JGI IMG/M metagenome (GOLD analysis project Ga0099364, IMG submission 73070) | Microcerotermes parvus P3 segment gut microbial communities from Pointe-Noire, Republic of the Congo - Th196 P3 | ecosystem: Host-associated > Arthropoda: Insects > Digestive system > Gut ... | reverse complement strand
TAATCACTTCGTGATATTTATAAGGAATTATGATTTTGATTTTCTATTAAAAGATAATCACTTCGTGATATTTATATTGAATCACCTTAGAAATACATCGAAGATGTTATCTTTTAATAGAAACGACAATCAACACCATGAAATTACCCTGAAAGGGTTATCTTTTAATGATCATGTTTCGATAAAGACCCACCCCTTCGGGGTTGGGATCATGGTGTTGGGGAAGGTATTTCTATTAAAAGATAATCACTTCGTGATATTTATAAGGAATTATGATTTTGATTTTCTATTAAAAGATAATCACTTCGTGATATTTATATTGAATCACCTTAGAAATACATCGAGGATGTTATCTTTTAATAGAAACGAAAATCAACACCATGAAATTACCCTGAAAGGGTTATCTTTTAATGATAATGTTTTGATAAAGACCCACCCTTTCAGGGTGGGGATCATGGTGTTGGGGAAGGTTTTTCTATTAAAAGATAATCACTTCGTGATATTTATAAGGAATTATGATTTTGATTTTCTATTAAAAGATAATCACTTCGTGATATTTATATGGAAAATCTATATTGATATTGATTTTCCCCCCTTCTCATTCTTAACGGGGGGACAATAATACATTTTCAAAAAAAGATTGACAAAAAAGCCACAAAAAATATATTGGCACAAAGAAAAAATATTAAAGGAGATTTTTATGAAGAAAATCCTAATTTTTATTAGTGTGTTACTCATGGTATTCCCACTTGTAGCGACACAAAGATTTGTAGTAGGTGAAGTATTCACTGAAACATGGTGACCCTATTGTCCACAAGCGAGGTCTTCGCTTAGAACATTAGCGGACAATCAAGATACATATCCGTATCTGATCCCGCTTATATGGCAAGGAGATGGACCAAATCCTAGTCCAAATTACAATCCTAGAAGAACAGGTTACGGTATTACAGGATTACCAACAGCTCGTTGGAACGGTACTACAAATGTAGTTGGTGGTGTTCAACCATCTGCTTACATTGCTCAATACAACAATTTCGTAAATGATCCTAGTCCAATGGACATAGGAATTCGTTTCGAAATAGAGGGTAATTTACTGAAAGTAGCTGCGATTGCTATGATGGGAGATGAAATTACTACCACAAACAACAGAATGATACTCATCGTAGCAAACACTTTTGATGGTGTCCAAACTCCAAATTATTTCAATTCTGTAGTGAGATACAATGAGCAGGCTTTTGAGCTAACAGAACCAGGACTAATCCAGACCTATTTTCACAATTTTGAGCTAAATAGTGCTTGGAGTCTCGAAACTCTAAAAATTGTCGCTATAGTTCAGAGTCTTGTAGGTAATAGACAGATTCATCAAGCGGCAATGAGACCTCTGACAGATACTACACTGCCAATACCTATTTTGGGAGCTCCTCAAAATCTGGAAGGTATTTACCATGAACCAAATGAGGCTGGGGAACATTCTGTAGATTTGAGCTGGGATGCACCTGTTTATGACCACACCTATCTTATGCTTTATTATATATACAGAAACAATGAACTGTTAACTCATGTAGTCCCATCTGTTCGGACTTTTACCGACAGAAACCTTGAACCAGAAACAGATTACACTTATCAAATAGTTGCCTATTATGAAATAGGTGCTTCTGCACCCTCAAATTCTTATGATGTTACAACTGGTTTTGTTTCTGGTTTTGATGACCCAATACTCCCAATCGAAACGAGACTTGGTGCAAACTACCCCAATCCATTTAATCCTAACACGACTATCTATTTTGAGTTGCACCAGCCATCCTCTGTAGTCCTTGATATATTTAATATCAGAGGACAGATGATTAAGACTCTTGTCGATAGCCATTTTGACAGCGGAAGACATGACATTCATTGGGATGGTCTCGATGAAAATGGACAAAGTGTCAGCTCAGGTGTCTATTTTTATCGACTACAAGCTGAAAACTTTGTCGATATCAAGAAAATGGTCTTGATGAAATGATTATTAGGGGATAGGGGATAGGGGATAGAGGTTAGGGGATAGATAAACTATCTACTACTCAGTTTCTGCTATCTTCTTATCAAAACATTAATAAAAGGGGGAGTGAAAACTCCCTCTTTTGTATAATAGTAAATTATATTGGTTTTGTAGGGAACGCATTTTTCCGTTCCGAAAATAATGTAGAGAAAAATAGCCCCCCCCTTCCCCTCCCCCACTCATTCTTCATGGGGGGGGCAATGCGGAACGGATAAATGCGTTCCCTACAAAACTGTCCTAGGTAATCCTAAACTTCTTGACAAAAAAAGCTATTTGTAAAAACTTGCGAAAAAATGGAGATTTTATGGAAAATCAATCAATAGGTAATCTCGACATCAAGGTAGTAGACAACGGATTATGTCTACAGGTAGCGAAGTTTTATCCTTTTTTAGAAAGTGGGGAAGCTCTTACAGTAGAAATCATAAAAGAGCAGATAAGAAAAACCTTTCATAAAGTAGAAATAGATGACAAACTACTTAATTGGTATATTCAAAAAGTAAATAACAGCCCAAAATCATTGACCAATATTACCATAGCTGTCGGAATGTTTCCTATCTCGGCAGGTTCGCATATATTAAATTTTTCAAATGACATCTTTTCAGCAGATGATCTTGTTTATTGGGATTTTGTCGAAGTTTTGTTTTCAAACCTGACAGAAGATGATTTATTTCAAAAGATACCCTCAAACTTATTTTTTGTAAAAAAAGGAGCTATAATAGCTACTCAAAAATCTGCAACAAGCGATACACCAGGAAAGGATTTAAAAGGAGACATTGTCCCTGTCGACAAAAATAAACATAAAAGATATGTTCCAGGTGACAATGTATTTTATGATGAAGCCCAAAAAACTTATATAGCAACTACCAGCGGCTATGTTTATATGAGCGGCAATAAGATTTGTGTCCAACATCCTTTTTTTGTTACAGCAGATAAAATGACTTTGTATTTTATTAATTTTCCAAGAACACCTTTTAGTTATTTATCAAAAATAGACATTTCTACCTATATTTTAAAATACAAAATTGATATGAAAATGGTCGATAAGGAAATGAAATTGGAAATTCCAGCAGGGGAGCCGATAATTTTGGTATCAGGTCGACCGCCGGAGGAAAGTGTTGATGCCTCTGTAGAGATTCTTGTAGAGACAGAAATGAAACAATCAAATATAGATGAAGAGGGCAAGATAGATTATCGAGAAATAAACCATTTTCCCTCTGTTTCAAAGGATGAATTGCTTGCCAGGAAAAAGCAAGCTATCCGTGGAAAAGACGGTGCTGATATCTTTGCAAATCCTATACTTTCAAGGGTTCCAAAAGATATATTGCTAAAAAATGGTTTTCATACTACCACAATACTCAAAGATGGTGTTTTGCATTATTATAGCACAGAAGATGGTCGTATCGAGTTTAAAAATGGGATACTTTCAGTATTTGACCAGCTTGTCATTGCAGGTGATGTAGACTTTAATAGTGGCAATATCAATACTAAAGTCAATGTTCATATAAATGGCAGTGTCAGGACAGGATTTTCGATAAAAACAGAGAAAAGTGTCTTTATCAAAGGAACAGTAGAGGACAATTGTATCATAGAAGCAGGTGGCGACCTCGTAGTAAATGGTGGTATATCTGGACAAATGAACAATATAGCTGTTCAAGGTAATATGTCTGTAAAGTTTATCGAGGGTGGAAATGTCTTTGTCAAAGGTCATCTCTCGGTTCATAGATTTTTGATGGGAGTGAATCTTATCTGTCAAGGCACTGTTTCTGTGATGGGAGCGGGGATAAATCTCAATGAAAAAGGAGCAATCATCGATTGTAGTATTTATCTCAAAGGTCTTTTATACTGCCCCACTATAGGCAATGATGTCGGACAAGAGACCCATATATTTTTCGGTTTTGACAAGGTATTAAACTCCAAGATAAAAAATCTTGAAGAAGCTATCCAAAAAATAAAACAATCAATAGAAGACTTTAATACACAGCTCGGTGTCGACATCACACGACCTGATATCCACTCTGTGATAAAAGATTTTACAAGAGATAGAAAAGATAAAGTAATAGCTGCTATCCAAGAAAAGAATAAATTTGATAAACAATTCAAAATGATTTCTGAGATACTTGAAACTGAACTGGCAAAAAAGAAAGAGGATATTACAAATTCAGCTATCTTTATCACAAATAAGGTATTACCACCTCTGCATCTCGAATGCGACAATACGAGAAAAATTATCGATAATGTGCAACCACCCTCAAAATACTTTTATAGCTTTGAAACAAGACATATTGAAAGAGATAGGTTTTTGACGGGGAAGGAGAATGAGGGGTAATTAAGAATTATGAATTAAGAATTGTCAATAAGGACTTTTTGACTGTTAATTTTAATAAAATAAATTTTATTAATATATCTATATAAACCCCGTTTCAATCCTTGATTCTTAATTCTGCATTCTTAATTCTTAATTCCTCTTGCTATATCCAGCAATTTCTCATTTTGTATAGAGTCGAGTGCAGATTCGATAAATTCTGATGCTTTTTCACCTAACTTGTCTTTGTATTTCACTGCTTGTAAAAGTAAATCGAGCTTATCTATGTCATTTACAAAGATTGCCTCTGCTGTCTGATTGTCCTCAAATTCTTTCCAGAGGTTGACATCTATATCCCATATCTCTGAGATTTTTTTAATAGCTTCATACTCCATTTTTGATTTATCTGCTTGCGAAACACCATCTACTGGAGTAATATCACCTATTAGGGACTCCCCTAAATCATGTATCAAACACATTTTTAAGACCTTGTTTTCATCAAGATGGGGAAAATCCTTTAAAAAGCAAAGTGCAAGCCAGGACACACTAAAGATATGACCTGCTACACTTTCACAATCGACTTCAGATACTCCTCGAAGTAGCCAGCCTCTTCTACGCAGTTTTTTTAAACTGTGTAAATAATCATAAAAATCTAATATATCTTTTTGTTTTGACATCATATTGTTTAGTTACAAGTTACAAGTTACGAGTTACAAGTTACAAGTTACAAGTTATAAATAATCCCCCCCCATTCCCCCCCACTACGCAAGCTTCATGGGGGGGGGGCAGAATGATAGTAACAAGTTACAAGATATAAGAAGCTACTCCTCTGCCAGATATACTATTGAGCAGGGATAATAAATTAGTAATTAATAATTACTAATCACTATTCTATATTCATCAGCCTAATTATACTCTGATTGATATCTATCCCCATTCCGTCCCAGATTGGTATCATATCAAGATATCTTGCATTTGCCCAGACTACTCGACCATCTGCATTATCATACACAAAATGAAAATTGTATTCAAGGACGACTCTATCCAAAACAGTTCCAAGTCTCCTGATAATAGGCTCCATCAATTCATCATTTAGTCTTTCAGCGATGCCTGACGCTCCATAAACTCTATCTATCATGCTCTGTCTTTCTGACTCTGAGGACAAAGCATTTATGTTTCTATCCCAAACTATCCTTTCCGCCTCAAAAAGTCTTTGTGCCTCTATAGCGGCATTTGTCCCCAGCATGATTGTATCATAGTCCAAAAAGGCAATGCGAAAAAGTTCATGATTTACAGGACGATTTCTACCATAATCTATCGCTACATCAAGCTCTCCAAATATCTCTATTATAGGAAAATAAACTATCTGATTTACATATCCAGCAGGCAGCGGCAGACTGACCAGCTCTCTTGTGCCATGAGAATCAATCACTGAAAAATTATTTTGTCCGATGATTGCGACTACGCTTTTATTATTATGCCTTATACTGACCTCATCACCTCGCCACTCTGCAACAGCACCCAAAGATTTAACTATAGGCTGCAGCGGAGCAAGCAAAACATTATCAAAATACAGGGGAGGATCATCAAATATAACTGATTGACCTCTGACTAAAAGCTCTATTTCAAGCAATCTCCTCGTAGTGCCAGAGCTTGCCTCTGGGCTTGAAGTAGTGCCAGAGCTTGGTTCTGGAAAAAGCCAAACAGAGTTTGGCACTACGCTTATAGGAGGATATATCTCATTATTGATTGTTATTTGACTTACTTTATTTGTAGCCACAAAAAGTCTATCTGGGTCTATCCATATATTGTTTACACGATAGCCAAAATGCAGGTGAGGTCCCGTTACCCTTCCACTAGCTCCTGTAAATCCGATAACATCCCCTCTATTTAAACTCTGTCCTCTTGTTACATTAAATCTTGATAAATGAGCATAAAGAGAAACATTGCCGTTTGGGTGTCTTATTTCGATTACCCTTCCCCAGCCTCTTTCTTCGTGAGCTTTTATCACTACTCCTGAGTCGACTGCATAAATCACTGTGCCAACAGCTGCTCTATAATCTATCCCATAATGCATCAGCTGCCTTTTTTGGATAGGGTGCATTCTCATACCAAATCTTGATGTGATTATCATTGTATCCAGAGGTGCTCTTAATGAACTTTCTGTCGTAGCAGAAATCTCTGATTTCACTTCATAAAATAGAAAGCAGAAGAATATTAACAAAAACACTAATATAGGACATTTATTTTTCAAAATATTCATATCAAAAATCACATCAGCAAATCACAAATCCTCTACCCAATATAAAATTAAGCGGGGATTATTAATTAGTAATTAGTAATTAGTAATTACTAATTAAAATCAAGGTTCACACAGCCAAAAGCCAAAATCACTTGTTTTATCATTTTCACCTGCTGTAGCATTTCTCCAAAGATTGATAGGGTAGCCCAGCATGAAAGCAGCATGACCTGAGTTTGCAGAGTAGTTTTCATGAGGAAAATCTACATCACTACCTGTGATAGTTCCACCTGTTTTATTAAATATGCCTCTATTCGCATATACACCACCTCCATGCCCACTATAAGCAAAATTTCCTGATATCAATCCCCCATACATATTAAAAGTTCCATTATTTTGTATATGCACTCCACCTCCATTTTGCCATTGTGAAGTATTAAAAGAGATTGAACCATTTATCAAGTAAAAGAAACCACCATTGATTAGGACACCACCTCCTCCATTTTGACTTGTATTGTATTCTATACTACCACCCTCCATAGTAAAAACTCCAGTATTTGCCACAAATACTGCGCCACCACCATTTGAAGTATTTGAGGTTGTATTATTTTCTCTTAATTTTGAGTTTCCCTGCATTATAAAAGAACCAGAGGAAATAAACACTGCACCACCACCGCCTGTCGTCGATGAGATACAGTTTTTGATGATACTATCGTGCATTACAAAAGTTCCACCCCTAACATGCACTCCACCAGTGCTACCTGTAGAAGTATTGTCAGTAATCAAAGCATTATTTTCCAGCCTAAAAACACTGCCGCCCTCTACTCTTACAAGAGAATTATTGTTATTTAAAAGACCTTTTAAAGTGATATTTCTGATGATGACTGTTTGTGCTAAACCGATTTGAATCAAAACTCCATTTTGAGATAGTGTAAGAGAACCATTTCCGTCTATGACGACAGTCAGTCCTGTAACATTGCCAAACAAGTTTTCACCCAAAGGTCTTGGCGGTATAAATATATCTCCATTGAGAGTAATGAGATGTGTTTTCCCATTTCCACTGTTTCGAATGCCATTTATAGCTATATTCCAAGTATTAAGATTTGTTACTTCCCAGACATCACCTGCTGCAGGGATAGAAACGATAGCTGTGCCATATATAGTTTGATTGGCTACTGAAACTGCTGAAATCGTCAAGTATTGTGCAGTTTCATGCTCAGAAACTGTCAAAAAACCGACTACATTGATGTTTGTTTCACTATTTCCACCACTTACAGACCAAATCACCGATTGGGAGGGATTATTTATACCCAAAACAAGTGCATTAAATTGACAAGTCTCTCCATTAGGGACATTTACCCTATTGGGACTCACTATCACATCGGTTACAATAGCTTCAGGATTGTTTACTTCGCTAATATTTATGATACAATTGCCACTTATACTCTGATTTGCAGTCGATGTAGCTGTTACAATCAGAGTTTCAGCAGTCTCACTTTCCCCTATTTTTAAAAGACCTGTAAAGCTGATAGATGTGCCTACACCAGCTCCAGATATTGACCAAGATACAGACTGGGAGGGGTTGTTTATGCCGAGCACCGTTGCTGTCAGCTGATAGCTCTCACCTTGAGAAATATTTAATACATTGGGATTGACTACTACATTGGTTACGATGGGTTCTGGTCCGCCAGGGTCTATTATTTTTACGATAGCAGTTCCTTTGATATTATTATCTATGACAGAGGTTGCTGTTACAACCACTTCATCGGCAGTTTCATTTTGAGCTATAGTCAAAAGTCCAGTCTGCGAGATAAAAGTGCCGACTATCCCCCCAGAAACAGACCAAGTTACCCTTTGATTTTCAGGCAATTCTGTGCCATGAACTACAGCTTCAAATTGGTTTGTCCCACCTTTTACTATACTTACACTACTCGGTCTGATTGTGATACTGGTCGGCTTGCCAATCACAGACTTCTCTTCAAATAAACTGCATGATAAATATAATAAGCATGTTACCAAGAGACATATTATTGTAGCGTCAGCTTTACAGCTAAAAAAAATGTTTTTTTTCATAAGCATCCTTTCGCAAATCACAAATCACAAATTACAAATCACAAATAAATCCCCGCATAATTGTGTATTGGGCAGAGGATTAAAGAGTTACAAGTTACAAGACAAATTACAAATAACAAATAAATCTCGGCTCAATTGTATATTGGGCAGAGGATTTGTGATTTGTAATTTGCATTTAGTCATTCCTCCAAAAAAACTCATCATAAGGGTCATTTGGTCCAGCCGCTACATTTCTCCAGCGATGTTGGCTATTATTACTACCAGCTCTAAAAGCAGCAGCTCCTTGATTTGTAGCATTATTTCCGTCTGGGGGTTGTGTATTTGTCCCTGTGATAGTTCCACCAGGTTTAGTAAAGCTTGCATTGGTAGAAAGATAGAGACCACCACCATTTCCCTCTCTTGCAGTATTTCCTGAAATCATACCATTTTGAAGTGTGAATGTCCCCTCTACATAAACTCCACCCCCGCTGCCATTATTTGCTATATTAAAGGATATTGTTCCATTTTGCATTGTAAATACTCCACCACTTGCGACTCTGACTCCACCTGCATTTCGACTACTTGTATTCAGAGTGATGACACCATTTTCAAAAGAAAATACTCCATTTGACCTTACAAACACGCCACCTACACCGTTTCCCCAAGAATTATTGTGACTGTTTTCTGAAATCCTCGAGCTGCCACGCATAAAAAAACTTCCACCATCTATAAATACACCTCCAGAACTTGTAGACTCCGAAGAAGAATTTCCAGTAATTACAGAATCTTCGAGAACGAAAACACCACCTGACCGCACTAAAACACCTCCAGCAGAACCTGAAGTTTGATTACCTGTTACGAGGGCATTTCTTTCTATGTTTATTGCAGAGCCTGTATTTACTATCACCAAAGAGGCATTATTTCCAGAGCGACCATTTAAAGTTATATCTCGTATAGTTATAGTTTGACCATTTCCTGATTGTATCAGACTTCCATTTGCTGATAAAGACAGAGAACCTTCACCTTGGATTGTTACTACTATTCCTGTAGGAGAGCCAAAAGTATTACCTGATGTAACAGGTAAAACAATATCTCCAGCTATGTTTAATGTATAAAAAGCATTATTTCTGCCATCTCTTATCACTCTCAAGGCTTCTATCCATTCATCGACATTTGCGATAGTCCAATCACCACCTACAAAAGTTACCGTTACAATAGCATTGGCACTTTTGGTTCGGTCATAATTTGATACTGCTGTAATGACGAGAAATTCAGCTGTTTCATTATCCGCAATAGTCAAAAGACCCGTGCTGGTGATGTTTGTCCCGACACCACCATTTGATACTGACCATATAACATCTTGCGGTGGATTGTTTGTTCCCATAACAGTCGCTGTAAAAAGACAATTATCCCCTCGCCCTACTGTTACAGCATTTGGTGAAATTGTCACACCAGTGATGGTGTATACTGGGTCACTACCGCCTCCACCACCTCCTCCGCCACCACCACCAGAGTTGTTGTCACTTCTTAATAAGTCGCAGCTTGTGAAAAAAAACAAGACAAACAATAGGTTTATTAATATGTAAATTATTCTTTTTTTCATCGTTTACTCCTTTTTATTAGTAATTACTAATACTCAATTCAGTGGAATTTCCTTTAATTCCGAACTCCGAACTCCGAATTCTTCCCTATGGTTCATAAAAAAATTCATCATATCTATCATTTGGTCCCGCCGTTCTATTTCTCCACTTATCTGGACTCCCTGCACGGAAAACAGCGTCTCCCTGGATTGTCGCTGTATTCCCAAGTGGTGCAGGAGTATCAGAACCAGTGATAGTCCCTTGATATTTTACAAAAAAAGCATTTCTTTCAAAATAGATTCCTCCACCGCGACCATCTCTTGCTGTATTTCCTGAGATTATACCATTTTGGAGGATAAAAGTTCCCCAGTTACTTGATGAGCTACTTACATAGACACCACCACCATTTCCATTGCTAGCAATATTTGACGCAATAGAGCCATTTAACATCACAAAAATACCTCTTTCTGCGACATGGACACCACCTACACTACGCGGACTATTATTGCCTGTGATAGAGCCATTTTCCATTGTAAAAACACCATCAGAGGCTACTACTACTCCACCGACTCCATTCCAGCCTGTAAAATTATTGCCTCTGATACTTGCCTCTCCACGCATCAAAAAGTTACCTCCCTCTACATAAACTCCACCGACTGAACCAGATGAAGTATTATTCACAATAGAGCTACTATCGAGGATGAACTCTCCATCAGAGCGAACTAATACTCCCCCAGCAGTTCCAGAAGTATGATTTCCTGTTAATGTAGCATTCTCTTCCATGATAAAAACAGAACCAGAATTAACAACGACAAGTGAGGAATTATTGCTTGCACGACCTATAAGTGAAATATTTTTTACTATCAAGGTTTGTTCATCTCCCAGCTGGATGAGGGCACCATTTGCTGACAAATTAAGTGCCCCGTTACCCTGTATAGTTACTACAACTCTTCTTGCAAGTCCAAAATTATTTCCAGTAGGGACAGGTAATAAAATATCTCCGTTTAAATTTATCTGAAAATATCTATCATTTCCCCACTCCCATATGTCTCTCATGACTGCTATCCAATCTTCTACATCGTTTACATCTCGAATGTATATTGTGTTTTCAATTGTAGCGATTGCCTGACCACTGATAGTGTTTCCATGTATTGATGTCGCTTTGACGATGAGATTTCTTGCTGTTTCTTCATTGTCGACTGTCAAAAAACCAGTATTGTTTATAATGGTTCCAGTATTTCCACCTATTACAGACCAAATTACATTTTGACTATGATTTCCAAATCCATGTACTACTGAACTAAACTGAGCTGTCCCCCCCCTTATTATATTAACAGTGTTGGGCGAAACAGTAACATGTGTTACTCCAAGAGGATTGTTTATTCTTACTGTAACTGTTGAGCTTACCGAGTGATGGATTGATTTTGCCTTGACAGTCAAAGTTTCTGCCATTTCACTGATAGATACTGTCAAGCGACCACTACTACTGATACTTGTGCCATGACTACCACCTGTTACTTCCCAGGTTACTCCTTGTATAGGGGGAGATTCATTGGTTCCACCAGATATATTAGCACTAAACTGAATAGTGCTACCTCTATCTACTTCTGCTGAACCAGGTGTTATATTTACCTTGTAACCAAAACAGGATGCAAAAAGTAGCAATAGCAAGATACCTGCGATAAATAATAAATAATTCTTTTTCATAAATCCTCCAGCAGCATATTTGTCTCGACAGAATATATTTTTGAGTTCAGAGTTCAGAGTTCAGAAAAATCAAACTATTTTTAAGTCTTAACTCTCTTAAAATCTCTGCGTTAAAAAAACACCCATGATACTCTGCTCTTCTTTTTTCGGTGGTAGCTACTTGTAACTTGAAACTTGTAACTTGTAACACATTCTTCTCTGTGCTTTCTGTGGTTTATCTTTATTTCTGCATTCTGCATTCTTATTTCTGCTTTACAAAAACCCCAAATTCACCACCGCTCTCGGTGTAATGACTTTGTAGTCATAAAACACCTCAAGAGTGCCGATATCCACTCCTAGATCAACTCCAAATCTAAAACCACTTCCTCTTGACCTAAAAGATAGAGTTGCAAGTATTGTAAAATCATCCTTAAAAGGTTGTTTTGAACTCATACTATAAGCAACCCCTAGCACAGGATTAAAACCACTGATGCTACCCATAGTCCTATTTAATGGATAAACCTTGAGAAAAACATCAGTGTAGTTTACAGTCTGAGTATCGTCAGTGTTTTCACTTTTAAAACCTCTCTGCGTTATCATAAATCCAATTTCTGTAGGGATAAATATCCTTGGCAATCCTAATGCCTCTGGAAATATAGTCATTGAGGCTCCAGCAGTCCCACCTATAGTAGTTCCCAAGCTCCCCAACGACTCCTGCTCAGAGCCACCTATCATAAAAGGTGCTGTTATGCCTACAAATCCGTTTATGTCATAAGCATTTAGCATTTCTCCGCGTGGCTCAAATCTTTCGTAGCCTTCAAGTATTCCTGTTTCTTGATTTATGCCGTATACATAGAGAAAGGTATAACCTCTTTCTCTTATAATCTCTACTGCAAATAGATGAGTTGCACCCAATTGCTCTGTTACCGACACGCGGTCTCTCATGCTGACAAAACCACTATCTTGAAAATTTCTTTCAGCAGTAATCAGTGCTTGGATGTTGTTATCTCTACTTACTACTGTAAAGAAATTATCATTGACAGCATTTCGTTGAATCCCACGGATAATGCTATTGGTGTGCCTTTCATACCTATTGTTTTTGTTCAAAATGACGACAGTGCTGCCTCTTTCTGTTCTACTTCTCAGATATTGATATGATTTATTTGCTAAATCATCTATCTGACTCTGATTCAAAAAATCTGCCCAAATACTCGCATTAGCAACACTATAAATCAAAACTAAAATAAAAATTAAAATTGTCCTTTTCATATTTCCTCCGTAATAATTAGTAATTAGTAATTACTAATTACTAAATATAAAATACTCACTACTCACTACTACTTAAGTATTCCATCAAATTTATCCGCAAACCCTGCACCCTTTATAGATTTCTCTATTTCCAAAAGAGCTGTTTCCCTTGCTCTATCTACTGACCTGCTACCGCCACGCTCTGTAATAGCTCCATCAGATGAAATCAATACTCTACCCTCTGGGTCACTAAATGTCCATATCAATACTGCTTGAACAAAACTCCAGTCAGGGTCACGACTACTTTCATTTACTATTCTAAACTCAGCACTCAGAATATATCCTGAAGTGCCCTGATTATCCTGAAGGTAAGTATTATACCTTGCTCCTTCAGGATTTCCTGCACCTATTCTAAACCCACGAGAAGTAAAAACATCCAAAAAAGCAGATGCTACCCTACCATTTAAATCACCTTGGACATTTACAGAAATTGTTTGAAGGTTTCGAAATCTCTCATAAGTATTCAAAAGACTGGCAGAACTGTGCTTTGGGGTAGAAAAGCTACTAGGATTTTTGGAAAGAGAGGCTCGAATTCTATAAGATTTTTCAGTTTCTTCTGCTAGTTGATAAGCGAGTTTCCAAAAGCTGATTGACCTTAGAGAACCATGAGCTATTTCAGCATTTCTGATATAGTCGTCCGTCATTCTCTCATTTTCAGTGATAGCATAGCTCAAATCATTTATAAATCTTGGTATCTCTATCAAGGCAAGAGCATAATAAACACCTCTACGATTTTCGATTATCATTTTGGCATTGATAAGATTGATATCTGAGCTTAAGGTCGTGTGTAGCTTAATTTCTCTATCATTTTGAAAACCTTGCCGATTTGGAGTGCCAATCTCTGATTGGCTTTCCGAATAATTCAAAATATTTAATTCATCATTACGCACACGGACATTTATCTGGGTCGTTAAATTTCCAAGTGCTCTGTGTTCTGCATCTATACGCGAATTACTGCTCGCTGTCCCAGCTATATAGGTATCATCATTATACTGACTATAAGCATTGGGATACCATCTCGGCTGTGAAAAACACAATAAGGTGATATTCACAAAAACAATGAGAAAAACTATTGGTTTCATTTGTTTTACCTTTCTACCTCCCCATTGTAGTGCCGAACTCCGTTCGGTTTGAGGGGGCAAAAATTGTTGACATCAGGAAATCTCCGATTTCAATAAAATCTTGTAAAAAGCCAATCGGAGCTTGGCACTACTCACTGACTAAATTGATTTCTGAAATTTCTATAGAGTTCAGAAGCACGATTTAGATGGTCTGCAAGCTCAGGCTCTTTTTCTATGGATTCTATGATCAACGGATTTACATCCTCTATATTCACAGAAACTCCATAAAATGCTCTAAATCTACCGTCTTTTAAATGATAAATCTCTCGATGGGTGCTGCGATAGGCAAAATCAAAATCTGTCCGAAGATTTATATCTGCAATGACCCTTGATGTAATCTCAGGATTGTCATAATTTGAGTCTGATATAAACCGCTGTGTGTCTGTAACAGCACGAAGTCTTGCTTGTTGAGCTGCATGAGCTACAGCATTTGACCTCGCTGCGATAATGGCTGTCTCGCTAGTCCAAGTTTCCGCAAACCCGCGTCCGTAGATAATGTCTGGATTTCGGCTACGAGTATTATCCGATACTGACATCCAGCTCGGCTCTTTTACGCGACCTGAAGCACAACTAACAATTAATAGGACGAAAAATAGTATCCCAAAAAATAAAATCTTTTGATTTTTCATATATCCTTATCCTCCGAATAAAAATGAAGTGATACCATTTTTTTTTAAGCCATTAAAATGTCAAGTAGTTTTTTGAAAGCAGAAATGTATAGAATGCAGAAATAAGAATGCAGAATGCAGAAATAAAATTTCTGCATTCTGCTTTATCATTTCTCATTTCAACAAAACCATTCTTTTCACACCCACATAGCTCTCTGTCATCATCCGATATAGATAAATCCCGCTGCCCAGCTCACGACCTGAGTCATCTAGTCCTTCCCACTCTATCTGATGAGTGCCAGCAGAAAATACTCTATCAACGAGTGTCCGCACCTTTGAGCCTCTGATGTCAAAAATCTCTATACTCACTATTCCCTCTACCGCTGTGTTGAAATTAATTGATGTGATAGGGTTGAAAGGATTGGGGAAATTGCCGAGAAGCTCTGTTGGCAGGATAACAACATCACCCTCTGAAACAACACTATCACCAGTCAAAATCGTGCTTGTATGAGGTGAGCCTGTTGCATTGTGGATGATATTTAGATTTGCTGTTTTGAGACCCGCTGGTGCTTGAGGTGAAAATGAGACTGTGAATTGTCTTGACATATTAGCTTCGAGAGTCCAAGGTAAGCCTTCGGTAGTAAGATTAAATTCATTTTGATTTATACCAGCGAGAGTGATGGAGCTTATTTCAAGGGAACTGCCACCTGTATTGGTGATAGTGAAAATATGAGGAGTCGAGGTTTGACCTACTGTGATACTACCGAAATAATAGGATGTAGGATTGATACTAAAGACAGGTGGATTGGGTATTGTAGTAAATGTCCAGACAGGACATCCTGCAGCATCACCGGTAGCATTAAACGGGATAATCTGCCAATAGTATGTAGTGCCATGTTGCAATGCTGGTGTCGGTGTCCAGCTCGTAGTAGTCAAATTGCTATGGACAAGGGGTGGAGGATTGGTAGTGCCAAAATGGATTTTGTAGCCTGTAGGAGTTCGGAAATCTGATAGCTCTCCCCCCCCCTGCCCCCCCCATAAATGTGGGGGGATTGCCCCCGCCTCCCAGCTCAATACCTGTGATAAAGGTATCATAGTTGCATTGTCTTGAGGAGTTGGATTGATAGCTATATCAGGCACGGGTAGTATTGTAGTAAATGTCCAGACAGGACACCCTACAGCATCACCAGTAGCATTAAAAGGAATAATTTGCCAATAGTATGTAGTGCCATGTTGCAATGCTGGTGTCGGTGTCCAGCTCGTAGTAGTCAAATTGCTTTGGACAAGAGTCGGCGGATTGGTAGTGCCAAAATGGATTTTGTAGCCAGTAGGCGTTGTGAGTTGTGAGTTGTAAGTTGTGAGTTCAGATACCCTCCCCTGCCCCCCCCATAAATGTGGGGGGATTGCCCCCGCCTCCCAGCTTAAAATCTGTGTCAAAGGTATATCAACGGCTCCATCTACTGGATTAGGATTTATAGCAGGATTTGGCAACGGTGATATACTTATCCCTTGCACAGAAATAGTATGCGGTGAACCTCCTGCATTGTGGGTAAAGCTGATAGTTTCTGCTTTTAGACCTTCAGACTGAGGAGTAAAGCTGATAGTCAATGTAGCATTTTCACCAGCATTTATAGTTAGAGGCAGGCTTGGATGGTTTATGATAAAATCATTTGAGAGGAAATCAGAGATTTCTGTTACAATAAGCGGACTACCACCTGTATTTGTAATTGTAAATGATTGGCTATCGGATATATATCCTACGACTATTTCACCAAAATCATGTGATGTAGGATTGATAGAAAATTCTGGCAGTCCAAGAGCTAAACCAGATAGATTGGTGCTTGTATGTGGTGAGCCGCTTCCAGAGTGAACTATATTCAGATTTGCTGTTTTATTTCCTGCAGGTGCTGTCGGTGAGAAAGAGACAGTAAAGGTCTGATTTCCGTCAGCATTGATAGTCCAAGGTAAGCCATTAGTTACGAGATTGAAATCATTTTGATTTGTGCCAGCTTTGGTAATTGATGTTACCGTGAGAGGACTACCACCTGTATTTGTAATAGTAAAGATATGGACATCTGAGATATCCCCTACGACTATTTCACCAAAATCATAAGATGTCGGGTCTATACTAAACACTGGTGGTGGCAATATCGTAGTAAATGACCATACTGGGCATCCTACAGCATCACCAGTCGCATTAAATGGGACAATCTGCCAATAGTATGTAGTTCCATATTGTAGTGCCGATGTCCCTATCGGCGCCCATGTAGTCGTTGTCCAATTACTTTCTACAAGCGTAGGTGGATTGGTAGTGCCAAAATGTATTTTGTAGCCTGTAGGAGTTAGGAATTCGGAGTTCGGAGTTCGGAGTTCGGAAATTGCCCCCCCCCCCCCCCCCCACTCATTCTTCATGGGGGGGGCAGATCGAGTCCCAGTTTCCCAGCTTAATACCTGTGTCAAAGGTATATCAACAGCTCCGTCTACAGGATTAGGATTGATAGCAGGATTTGGCACTGGTATTATCACAATACCAATACCTGAAACAGAAACAGTATGAGGTGAGCCATCTGCATTATTGATAAAGCTGATAGTTTCTGATTTTGGTCCTTCAGATTGTGGTGTAAATGTTATTGACACAGTCACATTATTTCCAGGATTGATGGTAAAAGGTAGATTAGGATGATTGATATTAAAATCATTTATCTGGGATAATGAGATTTCATCTACGATAAGATGATTACCACCTGTATTTGTGATGGTGAAAGTTTGACTATAGGAGATATCCCCTACGACAATTTCACCAAAATTGTGTGATAGAGGACTTATCTCAAAGATAGGTGGTGGATTTTCACCAACACCAGATAAGTTTACTATGTGAGGTGAACCATTTGCATTGTGAGAAAAACTTAAAGACGCTGATTTATTTCCAGCTGTTGTGGGTGTAAATAATACACTCACTATTGATGTTTCACCAGCATTGATTGTGATAGGAGTATTTTCTGCTGTATGCTCAAATTCAATGGCATTTGCTCCTGTTTTGGTGATAGAACTGACGACCAAAGGACTACCTCCTGTATTTGTGATGGTTAATGTTTGGCTATCGGAGATATCCCCTACGACAATTTCACCAAAATCATGAGATATAGGATTGATAGAAAACTCTGGTAAAGCAAGAGCTATACCAGATAGATTGGTGCTTGTATGAGGAGAACCTGAGGCAGAGTGAACAATACTTAGATTTGCTGTTTTATTACCTGCTGGAGCTAATGGTGAAAATGACACAGTAAAGGTCTGATTTCCACCAGCATTGATATTCCAAGGCAAGCCATTTGCTACTACATTGAAATCATTCTGATTTATACCAGCTTTGGTGATAGATGTTACTGTGAGAGGGTTACCACCTGTATTTGTTATGGTAAATGTTTGGCTATCGGAGCTATCCCCTATGGCTATTTCCCCAAAATTATGTGATGTAGGACTGATTTCAAAGACAGGTAAACCTATCCCTACACCCAACACAGAAATAGTATGAGGCGAGTCAGCAGCATTATGTGTAAAGTTGATAATTTCAGACTTTGGACCAGCAGACTGAGGAGTAAATGTTACAGAAACAGAGGTATTTTCACCTGCATTAAGAGTGAGAGGTAGACTCGGATGATTGAGGATGAAGTCTACCATATATAATGGATAATTGTCCATTATCCATTGTCCATTTTCCATTTCATAAAAAGGGGAGGGAGGGGTATTATTTGTCGATATAGAATCAATGATGAGCGGACTATTACCTGTATTTGTGATAAAGAAATTCTGCGTATCAGAGCTTTCACCTACTATGACTTCACCAAATGCGTGAACTTCAGGATTTATATAAAATTCTGGCATTGCTCCTACACCTGTTAAATGAACTGTAAAAGGTGAACCAGTCGCATTGTGTTCTATACTCAGAGATGCGGTTTTTTCACCAATAGAGACAGGTGCAAAGGATACAGTAAAGGTATTTGACCCACCAGCAGGGATAGTCCAAGGCAGACCAGAGACAGCGAGATTGAACTCACTCTGTCGATCTGCCCCCCCCATATTTAATGGATAATTATCCATTATCCATTGTCCATTGTCCATTAGAATAGACGACACAATCAAAGCCGTGCTACCATGATTAGATATAGTAAATGTTTGAAAATCAGAGATTTCACCTACCTTGATATTGCCAAAATCGTGTGAGGTCGGGTTGATATGAAATCCGTCATCGAGGATACCCTCACCGAGTAGAGTTACAATATGAGGGGAATCTGCTGCATTGTGAGTAAAAGTCAGAGTAGCGGATTTTGTCCCAGTAGTCAATGGTGAAAATGTTACAAACACATTTGATGATTCACCAGCATTGAGTGTGATAGGCAGATTATCAGTAGCGTGGTTAAAATCGTTGGCATTGGTACCTGTCCTTGTGATATTATGTATGACAAGAGGTAAGCCACCTGTATTTGTGATGACTATACTTTGAGGCTCAGAAATTTCGTCTATAAATACACTGCCAAAGTCTACATTAGTCCTATTTAAACTAAAGATAGGCGGTGGGATTGACTCACCAGTCCCAGTCAATGATACTAAACTAGGTGACCCAGTTGCATTGTGAGTGATACTTATACTTGCAGTTTTTGAGCCTACTGACTCAGGAGCAAAAGACACAGTAAAGCTCTGTGTATCATTCGGATTGATAGACCAAGGTAGATTATTTGTTATGAGATTAAACTCACTCTGTCTAGCCCCCCCCATATCTAATGGATAATGGATAATGGATAATGGATAATTATCCATTATCCATTGTCCATTTTCCATTTCATAAGAAGGGGAGGGGGGGGAATTATCTAAGTTTATTGAATATACACTCAACACAGCACTACCAGTATTTGTAATAGTAAATGTCTGAGTATCAGAAATTTCCCCTACAATAACACCCCCAAAATCATAAGAAAGTGGATTAATAAGAAACTCTGGAACTGGCATAAATCCTACACCTGTCAGTGAAACCGTTCCAGGTGACCCAGCAGCACTATGTGAGATGTTTATATTTGCTGTTTTGCTGTTTTCTGTTGTAGGAGTAAATGACACAGTAAATGTCCTATTTTCAAAGCCCTCTATAATCCATGGAAGTCCTTCTGTGGTGAGGTTAAACTCTGATTGATTTACACCAGAGAGCGTTATACTAAAGACACTCAGAGCCGCACCACCCGTATTAGTTACTGTAAAAGTTTGCACTGCTGAAGTCTGTCCGATAAAGACATTACCAAAATCATGAGATGGTGGATTGATACTAAAGCCAGGTATTACACCAGTTCCAGTTAATGATATAGAACTTGGTGAGTCTGCTGCATTGTGTACTATACTCAAAAAAGTTTCGTAGAAAACATCTGATAAAGGAGAAAATGTTACAGAGATATTCGATGTTTCACTCGGATTGATAGTGATTGGTAGAGGAGAATAGCTAAAGCTGAATTCAATAGCACCTATCCTATTTATAGCACTGACGACCAGAGGACTATTGCCTACATTGGTGATAATGATGGATTGGCTATCAGAAATATCCCCTACAACAATATCACCAAAATCAAGTGATGTAGGATTGATACTGATATAAGGGTCTGGGTCATAAATAGGAATAGCCTCACCTGAAAGTGAAACTTCTGTAGGTGAACCCAAAGCATTGTGTGATATACTCATAGTCGCTGATTTTATGCCCTCTGTCAAAGGAGAAAAGGTTACCGATATAGTAGTAGTCCCACCTGCATTAACATTGATGGGGAGATTGGCATGGGTAAGAGTAAATTCACTCTGTCGATATTCCTCGCCAATATCTAATGGATAATGGATAATGGATAATTGATAATTATCCATTATCCATTGTCCATTTTCCATTTCATAAGAAAAAAGGGGGGGGGTATCTATATCTATTCCGTCATTGCGAGGTTCCCCTCCCGTCATTGCGAGGTCACTTCCTTGAAACTCCTCACGAAGCAATCCACCTGTAGCAATCTCATCACCCCGACCAGCATCCATAAAAATCCCCTCTATCACCAACGCACTACCCCCATTATTGGTAATGACAAAATTTTGCACAGCTGAACTTTGACCGACTGTAACAACTCCGAAATAGTGTGATGTCGGATTGATACTAAACTCTGGTGGTGATGGCATCGTAGTAAAACTCCATATAGGACAGCCCACGGCATCACCTGTAGTATTAAAAGGCACCACCTGCCAATAATAAGTGATACCATGTAATAACGGCATCCCTGCCGTTGATGGATTCCAAGATGTTTCAATCAAATTACTTTCTACCAATGGTGGTGGATTTGTAGTTCCAAAATAAAGTTTATAACCCGTAGGCACAACCCTATCTGTAGGGAACGCATTTATCCGTTCCGCATTGCCCCCCCCATGAAGTATGAGTGGTGGGGGAAGGGGGGGGCTATTAATCTCCACATTATTTTCGGAACGGATAAATGCGTTCCCTACATCCCGCATGCCACTCAAATCTGCTTCCCAGCTCAACACCTGTAACAGCGGCACATTCTTTGCATTATTTTCTGGCACTGGATTGACAGCTGGATTTGGACGAGGCACTACACCTGTCCCCTCAAGTAAAACATAATGAGTAGCCCTATTGGAGTCGTGGGCTGTGAGTCGTGAGGTGTGAGCTGTGTGCTGTGAGGTGTGAGCTGTGAGGTGTGAGTCGCTTGTTGCCCTCTCCATATTTAATTGATAATGGATAATGGATAATGGATAATTATCCATTATCCATTGTCCATTGTCCATTTCATAAGAAGGGGTAGGGGGGGATATTTCTTGTAACTTGTAACTTGTAACTTGTAACTCTCCATTTGTGATTTGTGATTTCACTCCGTGCGCAAGCGATAAGTGATTTGTAATTTGAAGATTGTCAACTATGACAATATTCACACTATGATACCCTAACTACACGGGTGAAAACACAGCATTAAAGCTCCTATTTCCACCAGCAGCTATAGTCCAAGGCATATCACTCACATTACTCAGTGAAAATGCACTTGCTCCCTGTATCATAACAGACTCTATCACTAGCGGACTGCCACCAGTATTTGTGATAGTAAAGGTCTGAGCTTCAGAGATTTCATTGATTACTACATTTCCAAAATCAAAAGTCAATGGATTGATACTGAAACCAGCAGCCTGAACAGTGCTAAATGACCATATAGGACACCCTACAGCATCACCATATTCATTAAAGGGAACTACCTGCCAATAATAAACAGTCCCATATTGTAGTGCCAATATCCCTATCGGCTCATAAGATGTCGTAGTCAAATTACTTTCTACCAAAGGTGGTGGATTTGTAGTCCCAAAATACAATTTATATCCTATCAAGATTCGGAATTCGGAATTCGGAGTTCGGAGTTCGGAAATTGCCCCCCCCTCCCCCTCCCACTCATACTTCATGCGGTGGGCAGAGCGAGTCCCATTTTCCCAGCTCAACACCTGTGTCAGCGGCACATTCGTAGCAGTATGCACAGGCACAGGATTGATAGCTGGATTTGGTAAAGGTATCTCAATTGTTATAATAATCTCATTTGATGGTGCAGACTCCCCATCAGGCTCTGTATAAACAGCTGTAACAAAATAATGATATGTAACTCCAGCTGTCAATCCAGTATCTGTCCAGGATAAAGCACTTGCATTTGTAGTCTGATGTCTCAATATCCAGTCATCTGAGCTATCCAAACGATGATAAACCTTGTAGCTTTCTAAAACTCCTGTGCTACCCGCTTGAGGTGTTTCCCATTGTAGCATGACTGAAGACTGTTCCTCTATCCCAGAAAGATTTTGAGGGCGATAGCTAAAAGGAACATCTGGTAAAGATTGGAGATATGGGTAGCCAAAATTTCGGTCAGGATTGTGTTCCCAGACATCATCAAAATCCCAACCGTTGTCGATATAGGTTGATGATAATTTCAAGGCACTGCTCTGTAAACCGTAGGTATTGATGATAATCTCATTACCATTACTTGTGTTAAAAGCATCTGTTATACCTGATGTGTCAATATCCCAAAAACTTTCGGAAATATTTGAGCTAATAATATGCCCTGAAATACCTCCTTTAAAATTACCATTTAATGAACCTGCGGAATAATTGTTTTTTATTGAGGAATTATTTAATACTCCAACAATACCACCTGAATAATTAATTCCAGTTACAATCCCTGTAAAAAAACTATTTTCAATAACTGTAAAAAAGCCAGAGTATCCAACTATACCGCCTGTTGAATTATTTCCCGATACATTACTAGTTGAAAAACTATGACTTATATAAGACTCAGCAGTAACACCTACAATTCCACCAGAATGACTATTACTACTAATCGTTCCAATTGATAGACAATTTGTTATTGAAGATTCTGTATCAATGCCAGTGATCCCGCCTGATATATCGCCTCCGTTTAAATCTCCAGATGAAAAACAATTTTCAATATTGTTATACACGGAATAACCTACTATACCTCCAATATTTCCAATATATCCATCAGAATTGATATTTACTGATGATATGCTGTTTATGATGTCAGAATAATGACTTTGTCCAGCTAACCCTCCGTTAGAATTCTGTATTGAACCAGTATTATATATTATTCCAGATACAGTGCAATTATCTATTGTCGAACCATAGGATATGCCTGCAATACCACCCGTACTTTTACTCCTAATCACTTGATCACTATCTGGTATATGAATGTAAATGTTTTCTAAATGAACATTTTTTATCATCGAATTATTTATAGTTGCAAATAAACCTGCAATCTGATAAGTTATAGTATTAGCTGTCCATGATTTTGGTTGATTTAAATATAAATTTTGGATTGTAAAATCACTACCATCATATACACCAAAAAAATTTCCAATTATCTCATTACCTATGGGCTGAAAACCCTTACCATCATCCCAGTTTATCGTGTCAGAAGCATCGATGTCTGCAGTTTGTAAAAAGTGTATCCGAGTATTTTCATAAAGCCACCATTTTTGCGAAGCCAGCGACATCCATCTAAGATTGTCAAGATTGCTTATTAAATAGGGATTCCATTCTGTCCCTGCATTATATTGATCATAATTTGAGGGTCTCCATTCTATAGGTATAATCGTTGCCTCCACGGTATTTGAGGCTTCAGATTCATATATATCTTGATAAACAGCCGTAACATAATATTCTCTCTTTTTGCCGAGTGTGGGGTCATTATCGATGAAATTTGTATTTGATGTATTTGAGAGATATACGCCATCACGATAAATCCTATATCCCTGGAGCGTGCCAATACTACCAGGATAAGGCTCTATCCATGATAGCATCACAGTATTGTTTTCTATAGTTGATATTAAATTTGTAGGTGGGAAAAATTGTAAGTAAGTAAAGACTGTATTTGAGGCTACGGATTCACCAGCAGGGTTTTCAAACACAGCAGTGATAAAGTATTCGAGGTATGTATCCTGAGGTGCTGTAAGGTCGGTGTATTGTGTTGAGGTAGTGGTCTGTATCATTTCACCGTTTCTATAGACTCTGTAATGCTGTAGATTTCCAACACCACCAGTAGCAGGTGTATTCCATGATAAATCGATTGGGATTATATATTCTGATAGTAGCAGATTTGTAGGAGGATTGAATTTGTCATAATCATTAGGTTTAAAGTAAAACCTGGCATTTGTTATTGCTTCGACAACATCCCAAGCATCAGGAAAAGGTGTGGGATGAGGTAAGACAAAACTATTAGTGTTTGTATAAATTGTTCGTGGTTTATCTACTGGAGTCATTTGAAAGGCATTACCCCAATCATATTCTATATGATGATCTCTGATAGCCAAGATGGCGAGGTTGTGTGATTGATGCTCAAAAGGTGTATCGAGAGTAATGAATAGGTCAATAGTGTCTGTAGTATTGAAACGAGGTCTTCCCTCATAGACAAGAGAGAACTGACTATAAGGTATCCATGAGTTGGTATCTTCAAAAGTTGATTGGTTTGTATTTGCCATATAAAGCCTGATGGTATTGTTATTTGTAACAGAGCCATCACCTGAGAATCTAACAGACATCTGGTAGATAATTCCTGTTTCAAGCTCTTCCTCCAAATAGATAGTTTGGGACATATTTTTTAAAAAACTAAAGTCTAAAAATAATGAGTCAAACAAGCTGCTATATGGGTCGCCTACATAGATTTCTTCGAGACCTTCGGGGATTATCACTACATTGTGTAGATTTGTTTGGTTGTTCTGTGGTCTTTGGTCAGGGGTGTAGATGACTTGTCCGTATATTTGGATAGAACCTGTGTTAGTAGGTGTCCAGTTTAGAGTGAAAGTATGTGATTCACCTGCTGCAAGGTAAACTCCAGGTGTAGTAGAGATAATTGTGTCCACTCTCTGTAGAGCCGAACTCCGTTCGGCATTATCTAAACTCCAATAATCATTCCGAACTCCGAGATCCGAACTCTGAACTAAGTTTACTGTATAGTCACTAGCTGGTAATAGCCCCATATTTCTGACAGTGATACTATGTGCTGTCTGAGTGTTTTCCATGATAGCACTGGGACCTGAAATCTCTGTAGCCACTAAATCATGGTCGTATTTGATTGCCAAATTTACAGAGTTAAAAGCATTTACTCTACCTGCACCCATTTTGCCTTGATATTTTGGGTTTAGGTGGTTTATAGGGTCAGCACCATAGAGTAGGAAACCTATTAAATCATCCACTGACATAGTCGGATTTTGAGACAAAACGAGAGCAGCCACACCAGCTACTACGGGTGATGCCATAGATGTGCCATCTGAATCGTCATAAGTATCATCTCCGTTTGAGTTGAAATAAGTAGAAAGTATATCAACCCCAGGTGCAGAAATAGCATAATCTACACCAAAGTTTGAGAAATCTGCTTTTTGGTCATTGATATTGGTGGCTATGACACCAAGAACATCAACGGCTGATGCTGGGTAGTATGGTGCGTCATCGCTATCATAATCAAAATTTCCAGCAGCTGCTATTACAAGGCTTCCTTGTGCTTTGGCATAAGATGCTGCGAGATTTGATATATCCTCCCCTCCAAAACCACCCCAAGAGCAATTAATAATATGCACTCCTAAATCAGCTAGATAGAATAGGCTTGAATAGCCATCATGGATAGCAGTAGACATTACATTAAAAGGGGAGTGTTTAGTAGCAACTATCTTGACATTGTAGGCAAGTCCAGCTATACCGACATTATTATCACCAACAGCGGCAGCAGTTCCTGCGACATGAGTGCCATGTCTACTACCATTTCCAGTTTGAAAAGGATTGTTACTCTGTCCACCATAATCATAAGCCCAAAAGTCCCAGCCCATGACATCGTCTACAAAGCCATTACCATCGTTGTCAACGCCGTCTCCACCAGTGATTTCACCTGTTTCCCAGTTTATAGTGATACCAGGTAGCTCTGCAGTGTTTACCCACATATTTGCTTTAAGGTCGGGATGATTCCATTTTACACCAGAGTCTGATATACCAATGATGATTTCTTCGATACCACCGGGCTGGATGTCCCAAGCATCAAAGGCTTGGACATTTTCGAGGAACCAGAGGTCTGGGAGCATCGGGTCATTTGGGATATAGTTTGTCATATTTATGATTTCTTTTTCTGCAAAAAGTATATTAGAGTTTGCTCTCAAAGAAACTAATAAGTCATCATTTCTGCTTATGTCAGAAGCTTGTATTTTAAAGACATTCATTGGATAGCGACCATTTTGATGCCAGTCTTGATTTTTGACTCTATAGGCTTGTCTCAATTCTGTGATTTGGTTTTCACGAGCTATTTCATTAAACCACTCAAAAGGTGTTTCGACTAGTCCGTCTCTAGATGTGCTGATAGTAAATTCTCCACGAGTGCTACCTATAGCCACTGCATCAAAACAGATGTTTATGTAGCCAGTGTATCTGTCATTGTTGTTGTCTGCTGTTCTTGATGTGGAAAGGCTTTCTAATGGATTTTGTTGGGTTGACATTCTGGAAGAATGTCTGTCTACTGTAACATATTCTGCTGCAAAGATTAGACTTATAAAGCAGCATAGTAATACAAAGGTAAAAAGGATATTTTTCATGTTTTTATCTCCTCACTAATTAATATTTATTTACTTTAGATGCCAATAATATTATTATATTGATTTTGGCAAGCTTTTTTTGAAAATGCAGAAAATGTCAAGAAATGATAAATAAGAATGCAGAATGCAGAAATGTCAAGAAATGATAAATAAGAATGCAGAATGCAGAAATATATATCTGCATTCTGCTTTCTCATTTCTTATTTATTTT
>Ga0099364_10002853_pt1 | contig 27296 bp, 16 predicted proteins | sample TergutTh196P3_FD_73070 | JGI IMG/M metagenome (GOLD analysis project Ga0099364, IMG submission 73070) | Microcerotermes parvus P3 segment gut microbial communities from Pointe-Noire, Republic of the Congo - Th196 P3 | ecosystem: Host-associated > Arthropoda: Insects > Digestive system > Gut ... | reverse complement strand
GAAATTGGGTAAGTTATCTTGCACAATATGGTTGGAGTAATAATATTTCAATTAAGGCATTCGTAAGCGACGGCTCAAAAGAAGTTGAACTTGCAAGAGGATTAGAATCATATAATGTTTATAGATTCCCACTCGGAGAACCTGAAGCAACATGGACATTACTTCAATCTGGTGTTATAGGACAAACTTATACCGATACACAATGGGATGTACAACCAGACGGTATATATTTTTATGCTGTAAAAGCAGAATATACGGGTGGTGGTTTATCAGATGCAGCAATTTCGAATCCATTATTTAAAGGATTAGAGGACTTCTGTATTGGAAACGGAACCCAACAAGATAGATTCCCAATTGACCACTTCTATCGCAAAAGTTTGGCGCAATTTATGTACTATCCCGAAGATATAGGAACCAACGGTGGTGAAATATTAGGTATTACACTTAAGGCTAATATTGCATCAGCAGCTATTGCTCCTAACAGAATTGCAATTTGGGCAGCAGAAACTACTCAAACTGACCTAACATCTTACGTTCCTTTCTCTCAATTTACGCAAGTAATGGACGATGTTATTGAATTTCCTCAAGGAGTTAATGATATCGAAATGCAATTTAATTTAGCATCATTCCCTTATACGGGTGATAATCTAGTAATTTATATTTACTACTACGATTCTGGTTATTATAACATTAGTGACGGATATTACTTAACGCCTACTTCTAATGTGCGTTCAAGAATGCATTATACAGATGGTACATCAGGTGTTGAGATAGATTTCACAAACCCAGGATCAACAGGGTCATTGAGGGAAGGCAACTATTTTCCAAATGCTTGTTTCCTCTGGAACGTTGGTACGTTAGGCGAACTTACTGGAGTTGTTGACAACGACAGCGGAGTTTTGCTCGAAGACGCAACAATTTTTGTTGATAGCACTCCATTCTTTAAAAACACAGACGTGAATGGTGTTTATTCAATGTATTTAGCGCCAGGTCCATATTCACTAACTGTTACTAAACACGGACATGATGATGGATTTGCTAATGTTACTCTTGTTGCTGGTGCGCAAACTGTTGAAGACATTACTCTTGTACAAGAACCTACAGTTACTGTTAACGGTACAGTTACTGCAAGCGACGGTACAGGTCCGCTCGAAAACGTGGAAATAACCCTTAAAGGTTATGAAGACTACGGTCCAGTTTATACCAACTCTGCTGGATTCTACTCAATTCCATTCGTTTATGCAGACCATACGTATGCTTGCGTTGCTACTTTGACAGGATGGGAAACTCATACCCATAATCTTGACGTTGAAACAGACGACCCAACAGTACATAACTTTATTATGCAAGAAAAAACATTCCCACCAAGCAATGTTGTTGCTGATAGAGCAGCCGACTGTTCTGATGTTGTGATTACTTGGGGTGCGCCTCTTGGTTTAGTACAACATACATATCAAATTGATGATAATTCAGATGAAAATGGACTTCGTATCAATCCTGACGCTGAAGCATATCTCGGTAATCATTATGCCGAAGCAGCAGGAGACGCAGGATTCATTACAAGCGTTGATGTGTATGGAATGGGAAGTACTGGTGGTTTAACAAGAACTGTTACAGTAGATATTTTCGATTCGAATCAAGTTCTTTTAGGACAATCAGATCCATTTGTTATACCCCATGAAGACTGGGTAAACGTGCCATTTCCTAACCTTCCTTTTAATGGTCTTTTCTATGCAATGGTACATTGGTATCCAACGCCAACAGATACCTATTTTGTAGGTATGGACGAAGATGGTACATTTTCTCATGGTCAACATAGTTGGTATTTATCAGGTGGAACTTGGAGTACAATTGTTTCACTTGGATATCCTTGTGCATTTATGATTAGAGCAAATGCAGATATTGAACCAGGTAAATCAATTACTTACGAACCTCCAAGAGCCCTCACCAACTATCAAGTTGACCGCTTAGAAGTAGGCGAAGAAGGATTCCCAGCACTTTGGGAAACAATTGGAACAGTAGCAGACAATGTATTTACAATTACCGACACCGACTTTGAAAATGTTCTCACAGGTAGTTATCGTTATGCAGTTAGAGCTATACATACTGGAAACGTATATTCTGCACCTGCATTTAGTAACGAAGTTCATACATGTGACATTACATCTGTTGTAACTCTTACTATTCTTACCAATGCAGGAGACGATCCAGTAAACGGTACGCAAGTTGTTTTGACACAAGAAGATGGACCCAATGTTTACGATGAAACAGCAAATGGTCCTACATTAGTGTTTGGTGAAGTTTGGAAAGGTACTTATACCATAACCGCAACCTTAGAAGGTCACGAACTATTCACTGCAACTGGCGTAAGTATTTGGGATGATGAGTTTGATTTTACTATTAATTTAGTAGAAACAAAAGTAGATCCTGTAAGGTTAGAAGTAGAAGTTGATGAATGTTATGCTCTATTTAGTTGGAACAATGCACCCGATATGGTAAATATTTCAGTAACTAGTTTGGATCCATGGGGTGATGGCAGCGGTATAATAATGTTATTAGACAACACTGCAACGCAGTTTGATGTAGGATTCCCAGCAACAACTAATCCATGGACATTATGTCCAATACCTCCTACCCTTTTCGATTGGGCTTCACAAACTGTACCCGAAAATGCACAGCCATTATGTAATAATTCTGTATTCTTAGTAAATGGTACGCTTGAGGCTCAAGTGGTTCCTGGTATCTATGATTTTTGCTTTACCAACGGTGAATTTGACAGTCCTTACTCTTCTGATTGTTATTGGTTCCCTGGAGGTTCAGGAAATCTTGGCGCTCGCATCGACGACTATGAATTTGAATTAGGTAAAAAATATGCTTTCGCACATGTGATTGTAAGTGGAACTGACGGTATTAGCGTGACTATTACAAACGAAGACAAGAGTGTTCCTACAAAAACAAGAGCATTTGTAGGCTACAGAGTTTACTTAAACGGTGAATACTACGGTCAGACAACTAACGAAGCGTGGGATTTTGTTAATCTCAATGGCGGTACTTATGTAGCAGGCGTTCAAGCAGTTTACACTTCTGGCGTTTCAGATATTATTGAAAGCGACCCATTCACAATAGCAGGTACTTGTATTTTCAATACAATTACATTTGAAGTTACAGATGCTGAAACTGAAGATGAAATTTTGGATGCAACTATCGTATTCGATGGTGTAACATTGCCAGGATATGTAGTTAATGTAGATAGTGCAGGTCCATTTGATTACACTGTATCAAAAACAGACTATATTACTGTAACGGGTTCAACAGGCACTGTTACTGAAGATATGGTAATTCAAATTGAGTTAGAACCAGATATCAGCATAAGAGGCAATACTTTGTCAAACGTAGTTCTATATCCAAATCCATTTAATAACGAAATCAGCGTAAGCAACCCTGAATTAGTAAAAAGAATTCAAATAACTAATGCAGTAGGTCAACTTACAAGTGATGTAGTTTTCAATGGAAGAACAATTGAGACTTCAAACCTCAATAGCGGAGTTTATTTCGTAACCATCGAAAGCCACAATGGAGACAAAGTGGTTCATAAGATGATTAAGAAGTAAATTATGATTTAAAAGGTCATTTAAGTTTCTATAATGAAAGCCCCGGCATATTGCTGGGGCTTTTTTTTAGTGGTTAGTGATTAGTGGTGATACGCGGATTGGGCGGATTTTCGCGGATTTTCGCGGATTTTTATCATCACCTGTTAACCGCATTCCGTTAGGCGATGTATTGAGCTTGTCGAAAATGAATGCATCCCTTGGTAGAAAAATAGCCATACAAACAACCGTTTTTTATGCTTTGAAATTATTTTCTACCAAGCGCCACATTCATAGCGGAATGTGGAAAACTTAGGTTGATAAATATTTCATAAAAAGGTGACATTTTGATTTCCTCGGAAGTCAGGTAATCTGGACTTGCTATTATCTGTTTCATTAAAACACAAAGCATTATCTAGGGAATAATCGCTTACTACCTTCTCCCGATTTTTTACAAAAATACAAAATTTGTTAAAAAATCAGCTCCTTTTTTTCGGGCGCAAAGATACGAGGGAACAAGGGAGGTGTTAAAAATTTACTATTTCTACTAATGGAGCTTTTAAAAAATATGGGAAAATCGCAACAATCGAGTTTGCGCCAAGTCGGGATTCTGATATTGCTCATCAAAAAATCTATTTTTATTCCATACTACTAATAATCTGAAAAACATACATTTAACATTTTTTAACATTTTATTTTATAAAAATAATTTGTTTTTTTAAAATAAAAACAATAATTTTGTATTATAATTTTAAATAAAAATTTATGGCAAAAATAAGAGGTGCGACCGTAGTGGACACGGTAGCCTGCAAGGGCTGCTCACTATGCGTTGAGGCTTGTCCCACAAAAACACTGGGGTTAGCCAAAGAAGTAAATGCTAAGGGATATAATTTTGCATATATGGTAACACCCGAGACTTGCATCGGCTGTGCTAATTGCGCAATGGTTTGTCCCGATAGTTGTATAACAGTTTACAAATTGAAAGTAGCTTAAATGAGAGAAATCAAATTAATGAAAGGAAATGAAGCCATTGCCGAGGCTGCTATTCGTTGCGGCGTTGACGGCTACTTTGGTTATCCAATCACGCCACAATCGGAAGTGATGGAAACATTAATGGCTTTACAACCCTGGAAAACTACAGGAATGGTAGTTCTTCAGGCTGAAAGTGAAACCGCCTCCATAAATATGGTCTATGGAGGTGCCGGATGCGGAAAAAAAGTTATGACATCTTCTTCCAGTCCGGGTATAAGTTTAATGCAGGAAGGTTTGAGCTATATGGCAGGAGCCGAACTACCCGGCGTTATTGTTAATGTTGTTCGCGGAGGACCAGGACTGGGTACAATTCAGCCTTCGCAGGCAGACTATTTTCAATCGGTCAAAGGAGGCGGACACGGAGACTATCGCTTAATTGTCCTCGCACCGTCTACCGTCCAAGAGATGGCTGATTTTGTTGACCTCGCATTCGAACTATCATTCAAGTACCGAAATCCCGCTCTGATACTAACAGACGGTATGATTGGACAAATGATGGAAAAAGTCGAACTTAAACCATTCAAAAAAAGGTGGACAAACGAAGAAATAGAACAAATGCATCCATGGGCAACAACAGGAAAGCCCGAAAACCGTAAGTATAACATTATTACATCGGTAGAACTTGCAGCAGCACGTTTCGAGGTTTTTAACCAAAAACTTCAGAAAAAATATCAAGAAATTTCCGAAAAAGAAGTTTTATTTGAAAAATTTGATTGCGACGACGCCGAATATATTCTCGTTTCATACGGCTCAAGCTCTCGTATTTGTCAAAAAGCGATGCAACTTCTTCGCGAAAAAGGAATTAAAGTAGGTCTTTTGCGCCCAATTACGCTTTGGCCATTTCCAACTAAGGAAATTTGCAAACTTGCTGATAATGTAAAAGGTTTCTTATCAGTTGAATTGAGCGTAGGTCAAATGGTAGAAGATGTACGTTTGGCTGTTAACGGTAAAGTAAAAGTAGAACATTTCGGTCGATTCGGAGGAATGATACATACACCCGAAGAAGTTGCCGAAGCATTAGAACAAAAATTAATAGGAGGATAACGTTATGTCAGTAGATATTAAAGAAATTATTAAGCCTGAAAATTTGGTTTATAAAAAGAGTAAAATTTTGACGCAGAACGTCATGCATTACTGTCCCGGCTGTAGTCACGGCGTTGTTGGCAAACTTATAGCCGAGTGCATCGAAGAGTTAGATATTCAAAGCGAAGTAATTGCTGTTGCACCAGTCGGCTGTTCGGTTTTGTTATACAATTATATTGACATTGACTGGCAAGAGGCTGCTCACGGTCGTGCACCCGCATTGGCAACGGGTATCAAAAGACTTCGCCCCGACAGATACGTTATTACATATCAAGGAGATGGAGACCTCGCAGCAATCGGAACTGCCGAAACTATTCACGCATGCAACAGAGGCGAAAATATCCTTATGATTTTCATTAATAACGGTATTTACGGAATGACAGGCGGGCAAATGGCTCCAACTACGTTAGAAGGTATGAAAGCATCAACTTGCCCTTTTGGACGAGATTTGAAAATTGACGGAAATCCTTTGAAAATTACAGAACTGCTCGCTCAACTGCCCGGTACATGTTATGTAACAAGACAATCGGTGGAAACAGCAGCAGCCGTTAGAAAAACTAAAAAAGCTATTCTTAAAGGACTGAAAAATCAGAAAGAAGAAAAAGGGACATCATTCATTGAAGTAGTTTCTACTTGTAGCTCTGGATGGAAACTTACCCCAGTTGAATCGAACAAATGGATGGTTGCGAACATGTTCCCTCACTATCCACTTGGTGATATTAAAGATATTTAATTAATTATTAAAATTCTATTCAAATGAACGAAGAAATTATCATAGCAGGTTTTGGTGGACAAGGCGTGCTTTCAATGGGAAAAATTCTTGCTTATTCAGGAGTGATGCAAGATATGGAAGTATCATGGATGCCTTCTTATGGACCCGAAATGCGTGGCGGAACAGCAAACGTTACGGTTATCCTTAGCGACAACCGCATCAGCTCTCCTACACTCAAAAAATATGATACCGCTATAATTCTTAATCAGCAATCCATGGACAAGTTCGAAGAAACGGTGAAACCCGGTGGTATACTGATTTATGACGGAAACGGGATTACTAAACATCCCGAACGTAAAGATATTAATATTTTTCGAGTAGAAGCCGCTCAAGAAGCCGCAAATATGCAAAACCTCAAAACTTTTAACATGATTGTGCTGGGTGCATATCTGAAAATTAAACCAATTGTCTCAATGGAAAACGTGATGAAAGGGTTGAAAAAATCTCTACCCGAACGACATCATTTTATGCTACCTCAAAACGAAAAAGCTATCACTAGAGGTACTGAAATTGTTTATGAAGTGCAAAAAGTGTGAGTAGATAAATTGGTAAGAACATGAATTTTGAGAAAATTGAAAATGTCCTCTCCGAAAACCTTGGAGAAGGATATATAGAAGAGTAGGCGGTTCACGGTGCAGGGTTCACGGTTCACGGTGCAGGGTGCACGGATGAGACAGATTTTCAAAGATTATATTTTTTAGCAAGAAATCTGTGGTAATCCGTTTAATCTGTGTTGTCAGTGTGCTAAAGAATATTTGAAGTTAAATTAATAAGAACTTTGGACTTAAAAGCGAACAGATGAGACAGAATTTAGCAGATTTTATTTTTTAGCAAGAAATCTGTTAAGAAATCTGTGGTAATCCGTTTAATCTGTGTTATCTGTGTTATCTGTGTTATCTGTGTGCAAATGAATATTTGAAGTTAAATTAATAAGAACTTTGGACTTAAAAGCGAACAGATGAGGCAGATTTTATTTTTTAGCAAGAAATCTGTTAAAAAATCTGTGGTAATCCGTTTAATCCGTGTTATCTGTGTGTTTAAGAATTCATGCGAACTCAATAAATAATTTTTATGCAAAGAAACGATTTTGAAATAATGTCTCCTGTTGGCTCTTTTGATTCGTTGATGGCGGCTATTCAGGGGAATGCCGATGCGGTCTATTTTGGTGCAGGAAACCTAAATATGCGTTCGCGCTCGTCTGCAAATTTTTCAAACGATGACATTAAAGAAATTGTTAAAATATGCAACAATAACGGTCTTAAATCATATCTGACACTCAACGTTGTTCTTTATGACGAGAATTTGGATGAAATGAGACGTATGGTCGATATTGCACAAGAAAGCGGAATATCAGCAATTATAGCATCCGACCAATCGGCAATTCTTTATGCCCGAAAACAAAATGTTAACGTTCATATTTCTACTCAAATAAATATTTCAAATATTGAAACCCTTAAATTTTATGCACAATATGCTGATGTGGTGGTACTTGCCCGCGAATTGAACCTTAATCAAGTAAAATATATTCACGAAATAATTATTAATCAAAATATTAAAGGTCCAAATGGCGAACTTATTCGCATCGAAATGTTTGCTCATGGCGCACTATGTATGGCAGTATCAGGAAAATGCTATTTAAGTTTACATCAATTCAATCATTCGGCAAATAGAGGAGCATGTTTCCAACCGTGCCGAAGAGGATACCTCGTTTCTGATATCGAAACAGGCAATGAATTAATAATTGATAACCAATATATTATGTCTCCAAAAGATTTAAAAACAATTTCATTCCTTAATAAAATGATTGACGCAGGAGTTAGAGTATTCAAAATCGAAGGTCGTGCACGCGGACCGGAATATGTTAAAACAGTTACAAAATGCTACGACGAGGCAATTAATGCCATTCTGAACAACGATTATACAGAAGAAAGAATTTCTGAATGGAATCAAAAACTTGCAACAGTTTTCAACAGAGGGTTTTGGGATGGCTACTATTTAGGACAGCCCTTAGGTGAATGGAGTTCAGTGTACGGCTCCGAAGCCACAAAAAGAAAGGTTTACATTGGCAAAAACACAAACTTTTTCCCCAGAATCAGCGTTGGTGAATTTATTTTAGAAACTGATAATCTTAAAAAAGATGATGATATTTTAATTACAGGACCCACAACAGGTGCTTTAGAATTGAAAGTCAATGAATTACGATTAGATTTACAACCCGTAGATGAAGTAAAAAAAGGAGATAAATTTTCAATGCCCGTCAATGAAAAAGTGAGGAGAGGCGATAAATTGTTTAAATTTGTTAATACTTTGTTATTGTTTTTATTTGCAATTGTTCTTTTCAACAGGTTGGATGCACAACAACCAAATGTTTTCTTTTATGAAGATTGCGGTGAAACTGCTCCAAGTACCAATCCCCGCCCAAGCCCCTCTGAATATACGGGTTGGCTGAACTACGGTGTTGATAATATTGCTTTTTCGGGAAATTCAGACGTTCGCTCCACTTATTATGACAACTCGCATGTTTGGTTTGCAGCAGCTACTTATTCAAATCCAACAAGAACATTACAAATCAGCGGAATTAATACTTCCGATTTCGATGATATTAAACTCTCTTTTAGAATTGCAAATGCAGGTAATAGCACCGTAAATATTGACAACTATTTCACTGTTACTTGTTTTGACGAAAATAATGTCACCTATAATATTAATTTACCGACAATTACGACCGTATATAACCAATGGAGTATCGTAACAAACCTACCCGGAATACCAACAACTGAAAATTTAACAATATTATTCACTTCGTTTCAAAATAACGATAATGGCTTTAGATTAGATGATATTTCATTAACAGCAACAAACATCATCGAAACATTTTTCGATTTTAAGATAACTACATGGAACGTTGAATGGTTAAGTTGTTTGTCTCAAGAGCCTTTAGATAGAGAATTACAAATCAACAACGTTGTTTCTGTAATTAATACCATGAATTCTGATTTTGTTGCATTGCAGGAAGTAGGAACAAGTAATCTTTACACTACTATTGATACACTTGTTCATAGACTTGGCAGTAACGTTTGGGCGGGAAATATTGTACCATGGCACGCAAATAATTGTTCTCAAAATCAAGGTATTGTCTACAAAAAAGAGAAGTTGCAATTAATTAATTCTGCGCTTATTACAAACGGAGGTACGTCTTATAACTGGTCAAACGGGCGTTTTCCCGCACTTTATAACTTAAATTTTATTTTTGATGACGAAAATATTCCCGTTTCTTTCATTAATATACATGCCAAAGCATTCGCTACTGAAACTGATTGGGAACGTAGACAGAACGCATCAATTGGTCTCAAAAATCTGTTGGACGGACCGCAATATTACAACAATAGAGTTATTATTATTGGTGATTTTAATGATTATTTAGAAGGCACGATTTGTACAACCTGCGGAAACATTTCACCATACAAAAATTTTATGGACGATGTCGACAATTATAAAGCAATTACATTAGGATTAATGCACCCTTATTATAACAACCCTATCATTGACAATATTATTATCACTAACGAACTATTTGATAACTATTTGTTAGACAGCGAATTAATTGAAGTTGCCGCAACCCAAACAATACCAAATTACTATTATACAACATCAACTCATTATCCTGTTAGTGCAACTTTGCGAATGTACAAAGAAGTAAGCATTACAAATCCCACAACGAATTTTTTTGTTGATATTTTTCCAAATCCCACATCAAATATAACTTATGTAATCACTTCTGACGGAACTCCACCCTTGTTAAAATTATTTTCCATTGACGGCAGACTGTTACAAACTGTCCAAAGTAACGAAATTGATATGTCGGCTTATGCTTCAGGTATATATTTTATTATGATAAATAATGAGGCGAGGAAGTTGATAAAACAATGATTTTTTTTACGGAGTTTGTTTTGTTAAAAAATTAGTTGATAATTACTTTTTAATTTGTGCCGAAAACAAAAACATCATTGCCACTATCAATCTTTATACCCAGCTTTCACTAATCTTAACTCCCCGTAAGAATAATCATCCCCAAGAGATGCCTTTATTTCAGAAAGAGTAGCCTCTGGATTTTGTTGAATTTTTTCAGATATTTTGTGAATTTTTTCAGGTGAAACTAATTTTTCAAGAGTTATTTCTCCCGTTTTGACGTATTCCTCTAAATGTCCCTCAATTGTTGAAACGGTCAAAAAGCGTTCTTTAGCAATATCTTCTATACTTTTCCCCTGTTGAAACATCAGGAACGACTGCTCTTTTGTATTTATTTTTGTATCATTTACTTCTCTTTTCAATAGAACAGGCTCTTTCTTTTCGTAACCATATCTATTGATACAGCGGTTGACCATATTCAAAATATCATCACCATATCGGATATAAGTTCCTTTCCCAATACCAGGAATTTGAAGCATCTCTCTTTTATTTTGCGGGAGCAAATTTGTGATGCCAATCAAAGACATTTGCGATAAAACCACATAGACAGGCACTTGTTTTTCTTGGGCTATTGAAAGTCTCCAAGTGCGTAGCATTTCATAAAGTTCGGGATAAATAATATCACTCGGAATAGAAACTTTTGGCACCGGTCCGTAAGAGGTTCTTTCCCTCATGTTTTGTTTGCGTTTGTCGTCATCGATAGCCGCTTTTGATTTTGTTTCTAAATAATTTGTAACAGAAAATCCATCCGAACAAACTTCTAATGTTTTCAATTTTTGCCTAACTTCTGTTTGGAAAATAGTCAGATAGTGGTTCGTTTTCTTACGTATTTCTTTATTGTCAGATTCTATATCGGTTTTATCCAAAATATCTTGTAAAATGGTATTAGTTTTTTCCAGAAAATATGTTGCAGCTTTTATAGTTCGTTCTTTCAAAAAGCAATCTTCTTCGGGTGTTTCGGTTTTTGAAATAAGTTGTTGCAGTTGTTTTAAAAATTTCTCTGATACTTCAATAATTTCGGTTTTTAAACGCTCATCGGTTTGTTTATAAAGGTTAATTAGTTCGGGATATAAGTTTAGAAAATGTTCTTTTAAAAACCATAGTGTTTTTCTTAGTAGAGTTTGAGTTTGGCTAAAAGAAAACTGTTCAAGAATCATTTTTTCAAAATACTCTTTTCTTAATTTTTGGTATTGCGTTTCATTAGGTATTTTTTCTTCGGCGAGTCGGTTAAAGTCGTCAATATTGTCGCTCCTAATAACTGATTTTGCCGTAACTTTTGACCTAAGCACCAATCCTTCAAGTGTTTTGCATCTACTTAATGCAACATAAACTTGTCCATGTGCAAATGAAGCACTTGCATCAATTATTGCTTTGTCAAACGTTAAGCCCTGACTTTTATGTATTGTGATTGCCCACGCCAATTTTAAAGGATATTGTTCAAAGGAGCCTTCCTCTTCTTCCAACAACTCTTTGGTTTCATCGTCAACGGAATATTTCATGTTACTCCAAAGAACTTTTTCTACTAAAATTGGAGTTTCGTCATCTTTGCCTTGAGCTTCGATGCGGTTATCTTCAATTCGGGTAATGACGGCAATTTTCCCGTTATAATATCTCTTTTCGGAAGAGGAATCATTTTTTATAAACATCACTTGTGCACCTTTTTTCAACTCTAATTTGGCATCGGTAGGATAGGAATATTCAGGGAAATTTCCACTTACTATTGCATCAAAAAAATAACTTTTTTCAATTAATTGTGTCAGATTGTCGTTGTTAATTCGCTGTGCCTGTGCATTATGGGTAGTAAGTATTATATAACCTTCTTCGTTTGATGGATCGAAAGAGGGGTGATAACGTTTGTTTATTTCTTCTAACAATTGGTTATCAATTTTCTTTTCACGAATGCGATTAAGCATATTTATAAAAAAGCCTTCTGATTGCCGATAAACAGTAGTAAGTTCTACACAAACGTAGGATGTTTTCTTTAATGCTAAACTGTCGAAAAAGAACGGAGAATTATAATGATTATTCAACAAATACCACTCATCGTCTTTAACAACAGGCGATAGTTGCTCCATATCACCAATCATAAGCAATTGAATGCCTCCGAATGGTTTTTGGTTACGTCTGACAAGTCGCAACATATAATCAACTGCGTCTAACAAATCGGCTCTAACCATACTAATTTCGTCAATTACTAAAAGGTCAAAACTACGCATGACATTAATTTTTTCCTTCCTAATACGTAAAAAATCTATTGGAGGTGCTGTTCCGGGTATAAATGGCGCAAAACTTAACTGAAAAAATGAGTGAATTGTAACACCTTTTGCATTAATTGCTGCCACCCCTGTAGGCGCAACAACTATCATTCTTTTAGGTGAATTTTGACGTAGGTGATGTAAAAAAGTGGTTTTACCTGTACCTGCTTTTCCCGTCAAAAAAATATGACTTCCCGTATATTTCAACAGGTTGCTCGCAAGTTCTAATTGTGGATTGGTTTCCATAATATTGGTATTTATATCGATTAATAATTGAGTCCACTCCGAAAAGTGTTTTCTACCACAAAGTACACAAAGAAAGTACAAAGAGCACAAGTTGATATATGTTGATATTTAATACTTTGTGTCCTTTGCGTATTTCAATAAATTCAATAACCAAAACCTTTGTGACCCTTGTGGTAAAATAATAGAGTTTTTCGGAGTGTACTCATAATTTAAATGTTGATAACTAATAACAAAAAAAGTTTTAAAGCAAAGACGCTAAATTGAGAACGCAAAATTTAGTTAATTCGTATATTTATAAGGTACAAAATAAGTTAATTGTTCATTATCTTTTTATGCCTTACATAAAAGTTTTTATTATCAGTGCAATTCTGTCGCATCTGTGTAACTAGTAGTGAACAACGCCGAACTATCTGTGTGCTTTTCATTTTTTTTCTGAATAAAATAGGTTAAATTTTATAAATTTATTTTTTTTGTGTTATTCTTTTTTCTACTTTTGCGGCGTTAAAATTTTTAATTATATTGACAGGACATACATTTAATTCTTTATATTTAATTGACACAAAATTTATTAAATAGAACTGACGATAAAAGTTTCGTCCCAAATAATTTATATCGGATAGGAATTGATGCCGGTTCTACTACATTGAAAATGGTCATTTTAGACCAAAAAAACAAAATAGTTTACAAATCATATACTCGGCACAAGGCAAATATTGTAGGTATTTTCAAAGATGAGTTACAAAAAGTTGGCGATACCTTTCCTAACTCACAATTTTCGATTTGTATTACAGGCTCTGCGGGTATGGGGATTGCTGAAATGACAGAAATAACTTTTGTTCAGGAAGTTGTGGCAGCCATCGAAGTTGTACAAACATTTTATCCAGAAACTCATACATTAATTGATATTGGTGGTGAAGATGCTAAGATGGTATTTTTTTCAGAAAATAATCAGCCCGATATACGTATGAACGGTAGTTGTGCCGGCGGAACGGGTGCTTTTATTGACCAAATGGCTGACTTAATGCATATTCATGTTGACAAATTAGGAGAACTCGCATTAAATTATAAAAAAATTCATCCCGTTGCTTCACGCTGCGGAGTATTTGCTAAAACTGATATTCAAAACCTTATTTCGAGAAATATTCCTCAAGCAGACGTTGCTAAATCTATTTTAAATACTGTTGCATTGCAATGTATTACGGCATTAGCAAGAGGTCGAGAAATTAAACCCAAAATTTTATGTACCGGAGGTCCTTTGACTTTTAATCCTGCCTTACGAGATTCCTTTAAACAATTGTTGACAATAGAAGATGAAGAGTTTATTTTGCCCGAAAACAGCCAATATTTTTCCGCATGGGGAGCCGCATTATATAACGAAGAAAAAAATGTGATTTATGATAACATTTTGGCGTTGACCGAACTATTAGAAACTGCGGGTACAAACAGAAAAGATACACTCCCCGTTTTGTTTAATGATGATAAGGAATATATTAAATGGAAAGAAAACCGTAATATTAAACCATTAAAAATTAGAGAACTTACTGATAATGAAACATTAAACTGTTTTCTTGGAATTGATTCAGGCTCAACGACTACCAAAATTTTGATTTTAGACGAGGAAGGTTATATTGTTTATTCATTTTATGCCGCCAACGAGGGTAGTCCATTGAAAAAAACAGTAGAAGGAATAAGTAAATTTTATACACTTTGTCAAAATAAAAATGTTTCATTTAAATTTGTTTCATCGGCTGCTACGGGTTATGGCGAGGATTTGATAAGGTCTGCCTTGTCGCTCGATTATGGAATAGTTGAAACCATGGCTCATCTCTCTGGCGCATTGTATATTGACCCAAATGTATCTTTTATATTAGATATCGGCGGACAAGATATAAAATCTATTTTTACGCGGGATGGCGTTATTTCAAATATTGAGTTGAACGAAGCATGTTCCTCGGGATGTGGTTCTTTTCTACAAAATTTTGCATCAACCATGAATTTGAGTCTCAACGAGTTCACTAAAGAAGCATGTTTAGCAAAATTTCCAAGTGACCTCGGCTCTCGATGCACTGTTTTTATGAACTCGAAAGTGAAACAGTCCCTCCGTGAAAATGCAAATCTCGGTGATATTGCTGCAGGTTTAGCATATTCTGTAATAAAAAATTGTTTGTTCAAAGTCTTAAAAATTTCGAATCTTAAACATTTAGGTAACAATATTGTAGTTCACGGCGGAACATTCCTCAATGATGCTGTTTTCAGAGCATTGGAACTGCTTTCCGAAAAATCAGTTAGTTCAACTGACCACCCCGAACTGATGGGTGCATTAGGGGCAGCTTTATATGCCCAAAAAATGAAAAATATCGACAATACGCAAACTGAATTTACTGGCACCGAACCTTTGCCCGATGCTAATTCTATAAATACCAAAGAGTTACAATGCAAAGGGTGTACAAACGAATGTTCAGTACTTCAATTCACTTTTGCGGGAAACAAAATTTGTTATGCAGGTAATAGATGTGAAAAATTTTTCTTTAATAAAAAGAACGCACCACAAAAAGGTTACAACGCATTTGATATGAAAAATAGTGTTCTTTTCAACAATTTTGATAAAACCACCGATACAAACATAAAGAGAACTAAAATAGGTATTCCAAGGGTGCTAAATATTTTTGAAAATTACCCATTCTGGCATACTTTGCTTACAGAATGCGGATTTGAAGTGATATTGTCTCCCGAATCTAATTTATCTCTTTATCAAAAAGGAGCAGGAAACGTAATGTCTGAAAATATATGTTTTCCTGCAAAACTTGTTCACGGACACATACTAACGTTGGTAGAAAAACAACCCGATAGAATTTTTTATCCTATTGTTCCAAAAGAAGATAAAGAATTTGATAAAACGACAGATTCGTTCAATTGCCCTGTTGTTAGTGGATATCCCGAAGTTGTGAGAAGTTCAATGGAACCCCAAGAGAAATTTGGTATACCTTTCGATAAACCAATAATTTCGTTTAATGACAATGCAGCACTGAAAAAAACGTGTAGTAATTATATTTTGCCTCTTGGAGTATCAAAATCGAAGTTTAATAAAGCATTTAAAAAAGCGTTATCAGAAATTGAAAAATATCAATTTTTATTGAGTAATAAACAAAAAGAGGAGTTTGACAAAGTGGTCGCCAACGGTCAAATTGCGGTGGTTGTTGCAGGAAGACCGTACCATTCTGATACACTTATTCAACAGAAAGCAGGACAAATACTATCCGACTTAGGTGTTAACGTCTTTACCGATGATATTTTTCGTACACAAGAAAGTAACGGTTTTTCAAAATTAAATATGATATCACAATGGTCGTATCCCAACAGGGTAGTTCAGGCAGCGTTAGAAATCTCAAAACTGCCGCAAAATGTACAATTGGTACAACTTAACTCTTTTGGTTGCGGACCCGATTCGTTCCTAATGGACGAAATAAGCGAAATATTGAAACAAGGCGGCAAAAATCATACAATTTTGAGAATTGATGAAATTTCCAGTCCCGGCTCCATCCGACTTAGGTTACGTTCCTTAGTAGAATCGCTTAAAACAATTAATCTAAAAGATAATTCCCCAAAAAATAGTTATATTGGTTACAATGTTGTTTATTCAAAAGCTGATAGAGAAAAAACTATTCTTGTACCGTGGTTCGCTGATTTTTTATCTCCATTCCTACCCCCCGTAGGAGAATTAGCAGGATATAAAGTAGAAAATTTACCTCGCTCTTCTAAACAATCCGCCGATATGGGTCTTTTATATGGACATAACGAAGTATGTTATCCGGCAACATTAGTTCTTGGAGATATTATATTTGGCTTAAAATCAGGAAAATACGATACAAACAATGTTGTGGTCTCAATCACACAAACAGGCGGACAATGTAGAGCAACGAACTATATAGCGCAAATAAAAAGTGGACTTGTTAATGCAGGTTTTTCTAATATTCCCGTTATTGCACTCGCTACAGGAGATGTATATCAAAGTAACCAAAAAGAATTTAAACTCCCCGTAATTAAACTTGCAAATATTATTATTCACATTGTTCTTTATAGCGATGCCCTGCAACAAATGTATAACTCAATATCTATCAGAGAAAAGAAAAAAGGGCAAACAAAAATACTTTTTGATTTTTATATCGAAAGAGGAATTGAAGCCACTCGAAAAAATAGTCCAAAATTGATGTTTCAGTACTTAATGCAAGCAGTTGAGGACTTTAATAAAGTTCCCGTAAACGAACGTGAATATACAAAAATTGGTTTAATTGGCGAAATTTATCTCAAATATAACAACTACGGACAAGCATATATTTCGGAATGGCTTCGTTCCAAAGAAATGGAAGTTTTGTCGCCACCGCTATTAGATTTTCTTACTCAATATTTTGTGAATTCAGATGTCAATGCAAAATATGGCATTATTCCTGAAAATTTATTTACAAAACTACTCATAAAGCCTGTTCTATGGAAATTTGTAAATAGCAGGGTAAAAAAAGCGGAAAAAATTATGAAAAATTTCCGTTATTATTATCCATCTGAATCAATTTTCATAAAAGCAAAATATGCTGAAGAAATATTGAGTTTAACCAATCAATTTGGTGAAGGGTGGGCTATTGCAGCTGAAGTATCTCATTATGCACGGCATGGTATTAATAAAGTAGTTTGTGTTCAACCATTTGGATGTATTGCCAACCACGTTGTCGCAAAAGGAATAGAAAAACGTCTCAAAAAGTTCTACCCAAATATGAACCTCCTATACCTTGACGTTGACGGCGGAATCGCAGACGTAAATTTGCAAAATAGGCTGCACTTTCTGATATAACCTGCTATTTTTTTAAACGCAAAGTCGCAAGTTGAGAACGCATTAACAGTTTTCAGTTTTCAGTTTTCAGTTATTTTTGTGTTCCTTTGTGGTTAAAAGATATTTTCATTTCTTATGAATAATGCAAGCTAAAAGTTCGGAGTTCCTTTACCTCAGAAACGCTTTTTTTATAAGGAAAAATCTATTGTTGCAGAGGAAACCACAATCTCCTACATTTTGGTTTTTTGCATTCCGTTAGGCGATGCATTGAGCTTGTCGAAAATGAATGCACCGCTTGGTAGAAAAATAGCATGGCAAGTAACCTGCATTCTGTTAGGAATGCATCCTTTTTGGAGATACCCCGAATTGCGCTTACGCTTATTCGGGGCATCTCCAAAAAATGCAACATTTTTAGTTTGCAGTATCATTTTCATAATCCTTTGTGATATAAGGAAAAAAATCTACCAAATTAGGAGTTCTGAGGTTGATAAATATTTCATGAAAAGGTGACATTTTGATTTCCTCGGAGGTCAGGTATTCTGATTTTGAAACAAAAACCTTTTTTTTGCGTTTAAATTAAATCACAAACAAATTTGTAGAAAAAATAAATAAAATGGTGATAAAAAAAATATTTTTTACGAAGTTCCTTTTCGCAATTAATATATGCCTATTTGGACAACAAGATGTATCAGAAAAACTCGAAATTTTAGAGCAGAAACTTTATGAAAAAAATTTGAATAATTCAGAATTGTTGAATTATTATCAGGAATTAAGTGCGTTATGTAACTACTATCCAATTAAATCTGCCGAATACTCAAAAAAGGGTATAATACTTTCTGAAATGTGTAATAAAAATGAATTGATACCTGTATTTTACAATGATTTGGCGTGGTCTTATTATAATCAATCTTATTATGATTCTTCTCTAATTTGTTGTGAAAAAGTAATTCAATTATATATGACTGCAAATGAGACAATTAGACACACATTGTTAGCAGATGCATTTCGTATCAAAGGTATAGTTTATACAATGAAAGGTAGTTATAAAGATGGTTTAAATTATTTTCATCAATCATTGAAAGCAGCCGAGTCGAGTAGTGATAAAGCACTAATTTCAAACGTTTACGGGAGTATTGCGTATTTGTATAGTACTATAAATAATCACGAACAGGCAGAGAATTATCTTTTAAAGATGAAACAAATATCGTCTGAAATTTTTGATACACTTAAATTAGCCTATTCGATTTATCAGTTAAGTAATATTTATATCAATAAAAACGAAGTAGAAAAAGCCTTACAATACGCTCAAGAGGGGTATAATTTGGTTATGTCGTTTACTGAAACAAATCCCTACTATGTAATTAATGCACTAACCGTTTTGTCGTCTGCTTGGAGTTATTTTGACAAATTTAAAGCATTGGAATATGCAAAAGAAGCGTTATTATTAGCGGAAAAACATAATATTTCGATACTAAAATCAGGAATATTACATGGCATTGCAAGATTGTATAATGAAACTGGAGATTATGTTTCCGCAGAACAGTCGGCACTTTATGCCTTGGAAATAGATAGCACAAACACATATATAAAAGGTAATTTGTATGATTATATTATACAGTCAAATATTCGATTAGGTAGAGTTGAAAAAGCAATTACTTATTTTGAATTATATCGCACGTGGACTGCCGAATTTTCACAAGAAACCTTTCAAACATCACTGTCTGAAATGGAAATAAAATATGAAACCGAAAAAAAAGAGTTACTAATCGCTAATCTTGAATATGAAAAACGATTGATGATTTTATTTGGAATTGCAGCAATTTCAATTTTAATGCTTGCAGCAACAACGCTACTTTTTCTGTGGCGGTGGAAAGTGCAAAAACATTACCTTTCAGAACAGCAAATAAAACAATTGGAACAAAAAAACAGATTAATTGCAACTCAAGCACTCCTTGATGGCGAAGTGCAAGAACGTACCCGAATAGCCCGTGATTTGCACGACGGAATAGGAAGCATACTTACAGTGGCAAAAATGAATCTAACTGAATCTAAAAAATCTGAATTAAATGAAAAAAGTGACCTGAAATTTTTTAACAAAACAGATAATTTGTTAGATAAAGCAATACTTGAAATGAGACATATAGCACATCATTTGATGCCCGAATCTCTTAGTATTTACGGACTAAAACATACTATTAAAGATTTTTGCGATACTATTCCCATAACTAAATTCAATTATTATGGCGATGAATCTCGACTTTCACCAAAATTGGAAGTGATGATTTATAGAATAACGCACGAATTAGTTAGTAATGCCATCAAACACGCTAATGCTTCTAATATTTTCGTAGAAATTGTACGTTATGACAACAAAATTTCTTTAACAGTACAAGACGACGGCTGCGGTTTTGACACTTCTTGCGATTATAAAGGTATGGGACTAAAAAATGTACGTACACGAGTAGCAGCATACAACGGACATATTTTGATAGACTCTAAAAATGAAATAGGAACTGAAGTAAACATAGAATTAAGTACCGACATTTGATATTTCAGATAATAAACAAAAATAAAACATGATAAAAGTTGCAATAGTTGAAGACCATAAAATGATAGCAGAAGGATTAGAACGCCTTATAAATGAATCAGAAACAGCAGTCGTTATTGGTAAAGCCCATTCAATTAGTGAATGTTTTATAATGCTCGAAGAAAATTTACCCGATGTCCTTTTACTTGATATTGGTTTACCCGACGGCAACGGTATTGATTTTTGTTCGAAAATAAAAGAAAAATATTCGTTTGTTAAAGTTCTTATGCTCACAAGTTATGGCGAATTGGCAACCATTAATCGCGCCTTAAAAACTGGCGCAGACGGCTACATTCTTAAAAACTCTCTACCCGAAGAAATGTTGGAAGGAATTTCTATTGTTGCATCTGGAAAACGATTTTTATGCAAAGAGGTTAATGAATCATTAAAAAAGCAGGAACATAACAAAACCGAACTTACACGTCGTGAACACGAACTACTTAAATTAATTGCTGACGGTTATACTCTGCCCGAACAAGTTGATAAAATGTGTCTTGGGTATAACACAATACGCGGATACAGGCAAAAATTGAATATCAAATTATATGCACACAACACCGTCCAATTGATAGAAAATGCTAAGGCATTAAAATTGTTATGAAAATAGTGGTTAGTGGTTAGAGTGTAGAGTGTAGTGAGTAGAGTGTAGAGTGTAGAGTGTAGTGAGTAGAGTGTAGAGTGTAGAGTGTAGTGATTGGTGGATGTAGGGACGTGGCGTGCCACGTCTCACAAGAAACGCAAAGAAATTTATATATTAGTTAATGGATGTAGGGACAAGGCATCCCCCTACAAATACCGTGATGATAGGAAATCAGGCAGGGGCAAGCCCTGCCAATACAACGAAACCTACAATTCCCACTATTGTTGGGGCATATAAATCGTTAGTTAATAACAAATGTTGGAAATTTTCAAATCGCATGGAAAATACATGGGACAATTTTTGCAAAGAAATTATCACGAACACATCATACCAATATATTGCAAATTACATTATTAACAACCCGACAAATTAGAAAAATGATAAATTTTTTCATCAATAAAAAAATAAAAAAAACAATTTTATTTTTTGTTTTTAAATTTTTTTGCATCTTTGCATTTCATTTGCCAACGAAAGTTGACAAATATTTGGGCTAATGACGTGTTTAGTAATCTTGAAATATTGAAACCAAAATTTGAGAAAAGAGACAAGACCAGAGAAAAAAAATCAACCAAAAGCTCAATTATTAAAATTATTGTTTTATCTTTGCACTTTTATTGAAAAAATTATCAACTTGCATGGACACTGACATAAAACATTCAATACCAGACATTTCGGAAGCACTAAAAGCAATTGCCGAAGATTTGAGCGTTTACATAAACCTGCTTACTGATTTCGGTTTTAAGCGTGTTTTTGGAATTAAAGAGATTATGCTTAATTTTCTTAACTCTGTTTTGGACATCGAGGGAGGAATTACTGACCTTACTTATGACAATACAGAGATATTAGGACTTTCCAAAGATGATAGAAAAGCAATATTTGACTTAATTTGCACAACAGGAAAAAACGAACGCATAATTGTTGAAATGCAGACCATTCCGCAGGAACATTTTAAGGATAGAATCTTGTTCTACGCAACACGTTTAATTCAAGAACAAAATATTCAAGGAAAGATAAAAGTGATGGGTAAAGATAATGAAAAAGAAAAGGAAATAGATTGGAACTATATGCTGTACCCTGTCTATTCTGTAAACATTCTAAATTTTTGTTTCGACAAAGATGCAGAAACAGACAAATACGCTTCATACGTACAGTTATTAGACCGAGATACCAAAGAGTTGTTTTACAATAAATTGACCTTTGTCTATATCGAACTGCCACGTTTCAATGTAGCCCTTGAAGAATTACAAAGCCCGTTGGAAGAGTGGGTTTATATAATCAAATATTTACACCAATTGGAAGGCATACCAGAAAAATTACGAAACAAAATTTTTGATAAACTTTTTGAAATCTCCAAGATAGCAAAAATGAATAAAAATGATGTATATGCATACCTGAAAAATTTAAACGATATGAGCATAGTACAAAATGAAATCAATAGATTAGGCTATACCATTGAACAACAAAGAAATACTATAGCAATGGTAAGCATTGAAAGAGACAACGCATGGACTGAAAGAAACAACGCATGGACTGAAAGAAACAACGCATGGACTGAAAGAGACAACGCACGGAACGCCCTTGCGCTAAAAGACAAAGAACTTGAAGAATACAAACGCAAGTTCGGAAAACTAAATTAAATATTTATTTATTAAACAGATAGGTAGATAAAATATTATGGAATATCGGAACAGTTTTTTTCATTCCGTTTTGGAATGAATCTTTCGGTAGAAAATAATTGCCCCCCACCCCCCTGCATTCCGTAGGAATGCATCTTTACATCTTTTATAATGGTCGCATACCTACGGCATGCGGGTCGGTATTGTGTAATTCTTTGTTCTACCGAGAGATACATTCCTACGGAATGTTTTTTAGGTGAAATTGAAATGCCCCCAATTAAACTAATCACAAATTTTCACTCCATCCTCTCATACGCCCCCAAGTCAGGTCTTTCGTCTCGAAAATTTTCAAGTAAATCTTTGCCCAAAAGTTCAAATTTTTCTTGTACAATTTTTATATTTCCTTTGTCTTTGGCGGCTGAAAGTGTGTCTAATTGAAAATTGGACTTAAAATAATTGACAAAATTGGGGTCTTTATTGTTGATTATGTTAATAAAATTTGGATTTTTGAGAGAATCGTCCGAAGCCGTTGTGCGCATTAATACGTGGTCGAACTGCCAATTTATTACTTCCGTGCCTGATTCCCTTTTGAAGTCTAAGATTATTTCATTATCCCTCACGCCGTAGATAATGGTATTGTAGAAATTGGCAGCTTCAAGTTTTTCTATTATGTTTTTGTTCAATACTTTATCGTTATAGTAGTTGGAAATTACTAGTGCTCTTTCGTTCCTAAATCCTTGGAAATTACCTATTGTACAGTGATAAAAATTATATTTTCCGCCGATTGTCAGTGCTACCGATGCGCCGCCGCAATTACCAAATACACAATTATATGCTTCAATTGCAGACGTTTGCACTTCCAAACCGTTTGTGGCAATATAATCTATAATTGTATTTGAAAGCAGCAAGGGAGCATCACCTGCAAGTCCCACTGAATCAACTCGAAGCCCAATAAAACCATTTCTGATAACGGCGTAATTTATTTTGTTATTTTTGCTACTGCTTTGTAAATGTATGTATCCCCACTGTCCGGGTTTATCTAAATAAAACTCTTCCAGTCGGTGTCCCGCAAAAAGTACGGGATTTTCTTTTGTACCTTCCACTACAAGAGTTCCTGCAACTTTTAGATAAGCGTTTTTATAGAAATGTAGCCGTGCGCCGCTCGCAATGATTAAAGTTTTTGTTGCCGAAACTATTAACGAATCATAGATAAGGTAAGGTTTTTCGTCCGTAAATTTCATATCTTCCTTAATTACAGCAGCTTTTAAGAGAACAACATCTTGCACGTATGCTTCTAATTTCACCGACTGCACTCGTTCTTTTGTGAAAAACAGAATTGAATCCTCCGCCAAAAAAGAGGTTGTTGTTTCCGAGGGGTCTATCGTTATTTCTACAAAAATAAAGAGGCTATCATCGGCGTTCAAAAGTACGTCGTTCATTTGATTTTCGGGGAAACCGTTGATATTCAGTTTAAATTTGGAATCATTACCGCCTGCAAGCCTTATTGTTTCTATTGTCATATCTTCCGCATAAGGATTATAGACTATCAGATAATGAGTTGCAGAGCCAATGGCAGTAAAAATCGTATCAAAAGTTATGGTATCGGTAGAAAAAAACAACCCTTTTTCGCCGCCCCGAAAAGAATATTCCCTTTCACAACAAGTTACGAAAAATAATAATGAAACAAAAAACAATAACGCCTTAATACTCTTACACATAACTACAAAATAACATAAAAAACAAGTTACAAAATTAGGAAAAAAAATAATACAACAAATCATTTTTGCAAAAAAATTTCTTTTTTTTATTAAAAATTCAAAAAAAGTATTTATCTTTGCCGGCAATTTAATAGGTTTTTTATGCAGGAAATAAGGCAGACAAATCAGAATGACAAAGACCCTGACGTACTGAGGTTTGAGGAAATGGAAAACAGCGATAGGGAACAATATTTTGATGTGGAAAGCATCGAAAATATGGTTGAGTTCTATGCCGAGAGCGGACAGATTGGCAAAGCAGAACAAGTTTTGAAATTAGGACTGAAATTACATCCCGATTCTATATCTCTTTTAATAATAAAGACTTACATATTAATTGAAAAAGGAGAAGAAGATATTGCCATTCCATTATTGGAAAATCTTCTCAAATTTGAGGAAACAGACATCGAATTATACTATAATTTAGGCTGGGCGCACTTAAAAACAGGAAATCCCGAAAAAGCACTTTCTTATTTCAAAAATGCTCTCTCTATTGCTTTTGACGAGCATGAGGAACTTATTTTGGAAATCGCTTTTACCCTTAACGAATTTGACATGTCCGCTCAAGCCATAGAACTCTTGGAAGAAAGTATCCTGAAATACCCCAACAACGAAATCCTTCATTTAGAACTCGCTTATACTTACGACAAAGAAAACAATTTTGAAAAAACTCTTTCAACCTATAATAGATTGTTGGAAATAAACAGTTTTTCAGAATTTGCGTGGTATAATCTTGCCGCTTTTTATAGTAGAAACTGTGACCACAAAAACGCGTTGGCTTGTTTTAATTTAGTCCTTGCGATTAATCCCGACAACGGCGAAGCATTATTCGACAAGGCTGGCATTTTCCTCGAAATGAAAGAGTACCGAAAGGCTTTTGACTGCTACATCGACTGTGTTTCATATAAATATGAAATTCTTTTGTGCTATCATCAAATTGCATATTGTTTGGAACAAATGAAATTGAACGATTTAGCCCTGCGCATTTATGAAATGACCATCAATGTTGCACCTGCTTTTCTGTTGCCGTGGTTAGGTTATATCTCGCTATTAATCAACTGTAAAGATGTCAAGAAAGCACTCGAAAAATCAACAGAGGCAATTCTTATTTCAGATATGCTCCCTGAATTTATGTATTTGAGAGCCAAAGCACTTCTGCTGGCAAAAAACTACCCAAAAGCATTGTCGTGGTTAGAAAGAAGTATCAAAAATGAACCCGATAATATAAGGAATATTTATGAATGGTTGAAAGTAAAAAAAGAACTCCGTCCCAAAAAGGATTATTTCGCAATTTTGAAAGAACTGAAACCCCGAACAGCCAATAGATATACCCTCAATTATGTTTCAGCAGGAGTGGCAATTCTAGATCTGCGCGATTTCTCATTAGCAGGGAAGTATCTCGAAAACGCTCTTATTGAATCATCTGGCGATTTTGACTATTTTTTGGACACCTTTTCATTGTCAGAAGACGAACTTTTTAAAAATGAAACCCTGAATAAAATACTTGTCAAATATTTTGATTATGAATAATTTGTAATTTATATAGTTTTCAGTTATTAGTTTTCAGTTTTCAGAAATAAAAACTTTATATATATGAACACAATCTGGATTAAAAATCAACTCACAATCTTAATTAAAGGAATTGCGATGGGTACGGCAAATGTTATACCCGGCGTTTCAGGAGGCACAATAGCACTGATAACAGGCATCTTCGAAAGATTGATAAATGCTATAAAGTCGTTTGATTTAGTGGCTGCTAAATTGTTGTTTACAGGAAATTTCCGCAGTTTTGCTAAACATGTTGATTTACAGTTTATTATAACAATTATTTTAGGAATAGGAATTGCAATAATCTCCCTTGCACGTCTATTCGATTTTCTTTTTAGAGAACATCCCGTTTATATTTGGGCATTCTTCTTTGGATTAGTACTTGCTTCTGTATATTTTGTAGGAAAAACAATAAAAAAGTGGCGTTCGGGCGTAATTATTTCATTTATAACAGGAACCGCTATTGCAATTTTTATTTCTATTGCAACGCCCGGTACAGAAAACGACAAGTTTTGGTATCTTTTGATTTGCGGCGCAATCGCAATGTGCAGTATGATTTTACCCGGATTAAGTGGCTCGTTTGTCCTTTTATTAATGGGCAACTACCAACTTGTTATGATTAATGCCATTAATAATTGGCGGTTTGATGTGCTTTTGCCTATCGGCATCGGTGCGGCAGTCGGAATTATCGCTTTTTCACATTTTTTATCGTGGCTTTTGAAGCGTTTCCCCGACTCTACGATAGCAATCCTGACAGGATTTATTCTCGGCTCGCTCGGTATCCTCTGGCCCTGGAAAATATCAGTCATCGAAACTTATGGCGACATAAAAAAAGTTGCAGGATACAAATGGCTCTTACCACAAATAAACATAGAACTCGCTATTGCACTTATTTTCTGCATTGTAGGGATGATGACTATTTATATTACTGAAAGGGCGGCGAAGAGGGAGAGTACGTAGAGTAAGTCTTCAAATTTATGATTCTAATGAAATTTAACAAGGAACTTATTGAAGAAAAAATTCAATGTTTAACTTCTGTAGAGCCACCTGTTGACTATATTTATCTGTAAATATTGATGGATAACAGCATAATACTTAGGATCTCTGATGTTTCAATTGAAGACATTCAAATACTTAATGAGTTTTAAATGATGAAAACATTCACAGAGAAGATGGGTGTATCATAGCACCTTTGGTTTATTATTTAGATAGAAAAAAAAATGTTAGGAATTACATAGAGAGAGGAAAAATCCAGCAGATAATGTAGTACCATCATATCATTCCGTTAGGAATGCGTCTTTTTACATCCCACCCAAGTGTAACTAAAAAACTTTCAGATGCCCATCATTTATCACCACCATACCACCTACCTGTTTGATGATGGC
>Ga0099364_10002852_pt1 | contig 27297 bp, 30 predicted proteins | sample TergutTh196P3_FD_73070 | JGI IMG/M metagenome (GOLD analysis project Ga0099364, IMG submission 73070) | Microcerotermes parvus P3 segment gut microbial communities from Pointe-Noire, Republic of the Congo - Th196 P3 | ecosystem: Host-associated > Arthropoda: Insects > Digestive system > Gut ... | reverse complement strand
TTTCAACAACTTTTGATAGAATTTTAGAAAAAATACAACTGATTATCAATAAATTACGAAAACACAAAGGCTTCTTTATTTAAAAGATTGGACAGGTATGACTTCCGATATACTGTATGGGAAAGATCAATGCCGGTTCGGGGCAGGTGCTCCTCGGCGCGGGACCATACGTGGGCTTGGGTCTCGACGCAATACAATCGCCCGACAACGTTGACCTCTACAAAAAAGACAAAACAACCGACAAAGCAGCGATGCACAGATGGGATTTTGGATTGGGCGTGATGGTCGGTTACGAATTTGGCATCGGGATAAGCATCAATGCCGGATACCAAGCCGGACTAATCAATACCCTGAGCGCGGAAAAAGAGGATAGGACGATGAAAAATCAGACCGTCAGTTTGGGGGTTGGGTATAGGTTTTAGAAACTATCCGGAGGTTTCTTCCGCGGAAGCAACTATATTTTCGATCGTTTTTTCACCCCCCCGTCGCCTGTCTGTACCGCGCTAATTTGATGTAATAGAGCGTTACCGCCTCCGGTATGTTGGTCGCGGGCTTGTTGCAGGGCGTTTTGGGCGTCGAGCAGGTCGGTGAGCAAATTTATATTCGGGAATTTTCAAGTTATACAAATATTTTGTACATTTGCACTCTGATTATAAATAAAAATTTATTGCATAATGACAACTATAACAGTTCAAGCCGTAGATATGGCGCAAATCAATTATATACTTGCGTATGCCGAAAAGGAAAAATTGAAAATTAAAATTTCCGAACCGGAACTTGACGACACGTACATAAGTAGAGCCGGCTTGTATGCTAAGATCGATCACGGTATTGAAGAATACAAACAGGGAAAGACAAAAAAATTAGATGTTAATGAAATTAATTCATTTTTGGGGTTATGAAATATGAATTACAATATACTTCTGATTTTGAAAGAGATAAAGAAAAACTTCGTAAATCCGGCGAGATAGGAGCGTTGCAGAAATTAGCGACATTACTTCTTGAATTAGCAGAACATCCCACAACAGGCACAGGAAAGCCGGAGCCGTTATCAGGGAACAGATTGGGGCAATGGTCAAGAAGAATCACCCAAAAACATCGTCTCATTTATTTGATCGAAGAAGAAAAAGTTATTGTGCTATTGCTTTCGGCTTATGGACATTATGATGATAAGTAAATGCCAATATCCGATACCGTAATCTGCGTTATTGAATTTTGGAGAAAAGGTACGAAGTTTCTGAATATGTTTCACCCCCCCGTCGCCTGCCGGTACCTTGCCAATTTGATATAATAGAGTGTTACCGCCTCGGTATGTTGGTCGCGGGCTTGTTGCAGGGCGTTTTGGGCGTCGAGCAGGTCGGTGAGCAAGCCGGTTCCCGATTCGTAGTAGTCGGTGTTGAGGCGGACGTTTTCGAGGGCGGAGGCGATGGCTTTGTCGGCTAACTGTACCTGCTGGACGGCTTCTTCCACGTCGTAGCGCAGTTGCTGCATCTGTATCAGCAGCAGTTCTTCGGCGTTGCGTTTGTCGTTTTCGGCGATTTGCAGTTGTAGTTTTTGTCTTTTGATGGCGTGCGCACCGCCCCACCAGTCGGTGATCGGCACGGCGACGGTGGCAAAGATCATTCCGAAGTTGTTCTCCATGGGCATGGCGCCGCCCTTGTCGAAGTTCATATAGTTCCATCCGGCGCCGACGGCAACGGTCGGAAGATGTTTGCCCGTCTCCATTTTGAGTTGCAATTTATTTGCCAGAATGTTTTTGTCTAACAGTTGGTATTCGGCACGTTGACGCAGGGCTGACGGATGGTCAACGTGGGCGTCGAACAGCAGGTTTACGTTTTCGATGAGCGATTTGTCAATGTCGAAATCGTCGGACGGGATTCCGATAAACTGCGCCAGCACCATTTTCGAGAGCCGCTGTTGTCGCCCTCTTTTACCTCCATCGAAAGCAGTACACACTGATTGCCGTTGTTGGTGATGTAACTGTCGGCTTTGGGGTATTCGCGCACCACACGCCCGATGTCTTTCACCCGAACAACATTGCCCAACGGGTCGGAATAGATGATTTGTTCTTCAATCTCTTTCTCGGTAGCGAAACTCTCGGCAATATGGATGGGGACCGTCATCTGTTGGTTGTCTATTTTTCCGCTTCCCGTGGTGAAACCTTGTGTAAACAGGTTCACCATCAACATGTTGGAACCGATGCTGTAGGCGTTGAGTTTGTCGTTGTCCAAATAGATGGAAATCTGCTCTTTTTGCGAGCCGTATCTGTTTACATTCGACACCGAAGGAATCTGACGCAGACGGCTTTCGAGAATATCCAAATAGCCGTCCATCTCGCGATAGGTTTTGTCGCCCGACTCCATGGCGACAAGGATGGCTGCCGCATCGCCGAAGTTGTCGTTGGCAATCAACGCCAGCACGCCCGACGGCAATGACGACTTGAACATGTTGAGCGAGTGTTTGATCTTCGACCATACGATGTTTTTGTCCTTCACCTCGTCGGCTAACTCCACATACACAATCACCATCCCGTCCCGCGACTGCGAATAGGTCTTCTGACGGTTTACTTCGGGGAACGTGAGCAGATAGCGTTCGAGCGGCTTGGTCAACTGCTCCTCCACCGTCTCAACATTCGCACCCGGATAGACGCCTATCACCACGCCCTGCCGAATGGTGAATGTGGGCATTTCCTGCTTGGGCATTACTTTCAGCGCGTATATCCCCGCAATAACCAAAAATGCGGCTATCAGCAACATAATCTGCCGGTTGCGCATGACGGATTCTATGATACCTTTCTTCTTCATCGTGATTAGAATTTGACGGTGCAAAAGTACAAGCATTCCGCCACCCGCACAAGGTCAAAATGGTGGGAAAATTGTTCTAAATGTCGCTTTTGGAGGGGGTGTATTAATTTTTATCCGATTTTTTACTTCGTTTAATCGTATGCTTAAATTTCATCAAGGCAAAGTTGTATTTTACATGCTGTCCTCGCTCCTGTTTTTCTAAGGTCGAAAATTTCGACCTTAAAGATTTGTACTCTTCCGACGTATATCCTTCCGGAAATTTCTTTGGATTGTTTGAAACTGCCTCGTTTATACGCTTTGTTTACCTCATTACTTCTAAATCTAACTGTATTTGTAGAAATTTTTTAAAAAATTTTGCACCGAAAACCCGCAAACCACGACGAAAAACCACCATTTTTCAGTTGCGTATTTTGCGGATTTTTCATTTACGCATGTAACTATTTCATAACCATCAAGAAAAAAACATTTTTTTTCTTTAAAGAGAACCGTATAATAGTAGAAAAATAGTTATCTTTGCACCGTGATTAATTAATCTGAAAAATGAAAATATCAGAAGCATTAAGAAAATTAAAAAGTGCGGGCTGTTACTTTGTTGAACACGGCGGCGGGCATGATTGTTGGTACAGCCCAATTACCAAAAAACGCTTCAGGGTTCCACGACATCTTTCACATGAACTTGCAAAAGGAACAAAGGGAGACATTGAAAAATTATCAGGAATTATTCTTTAATATAAAACAGTCAAAAACAAAATAGAATGAAAAAGGTAAAAGTAATAGTAGAATGTGGCAAGGATGGCAGATATAGTGCTTTTATGGATTGTTACGATTATGATTTTGGGCTTTCCGGCTTTGGAAATACAGCCAAGGAAGCCATTGCCGATTTTTATGAATGTGTAGAAGAGGAAAGGGCAATGTGTGAAAAAGACGGGAAAACGATGCCGTTATTGGAGTTTGATATACAATACGATGTAACCTCTTTCCTTGACTACTATGCCGGCATTCTTTCAAAATCGGGTCTTGAAAAAATAACAGGCATCAATCAAAAACAACTTTGGCACTATTCTTCCGGCAGGCGAAAACCAACACGACAAACAACGTTACGAATACAAGACAACTTACATCGTTTTGCAGAAAATTTAATCGGAGTACAATTTGTCAATTAACCCGCAGACTCATCCCCTCACTAACCTTACTCCCCCCCTCCACAATCAGCCTGTCGCCTTTGGTGAGTCCGTCTTCCACGATGATGCCGTAGTCGGACAGCGCGCCGACGGTGATAAAGCGGCGTTTGGCGGTATTTCCGTCGGCTAACCAGACGAACTTTCTGTTGTCGGGCGCAATCTGCACGCTTTTGTTGGGGATGATGATTTTCTTGACGTCGCCGTCCGCATCGCTCAGCAGAGCTGCCTTACAGACCATACCGGGCATGAGTTCCGACTTCGGGTTGCCGACCTTTATCTTGAGTGCATAGGTGCGGGAGACGGGATTGGCTTCGACGCCTTTTTTCTCCACAACGCCTTTATATTCACGGTTGTCGAGGGCGGGGACGGTTATCGTTGCCGACTGTCCGGTTTTGATGCTTCCTATTTCGTTTTCGGGGACGGGGACGTTGATGTTCACCTCGTCAATCGAGACCAACTTGAAAGCCGACAGCCCCGGCATCATGTTGACGCCCTCCTCTACCGAGCGTTTGGAGATGACGCCGTCCATGGGGGCGTACAAGTTGCAGTCGTCCAAACTCTTTTTGGAGATGGCTTCCATCGCTTTGGCTTGTTGCAGACCTGTTTCCACCTCTATCCATTTAATCTCGGTGATGCTTCCTTTTTCGTGTAGCGGCTTGAGGCGGTCGTAGGCGTCCTGCGCCTGATGCAGCGTTGATTTCGCCACGTCGTAGGCATTCTGCGCCGTGCTGCTGTTCAACACAGCCAACAACTGTCCCTTCTTCACGCGCTCGCCCTCCGAAACCAACACACGCTCCACGCTTCCCATTCCCGAAAAACCGACCGAGACAGCAGACGATTCCTCCACCGTCCCCACGTAATTCCGGCTATACGACTGCTCGGAAAAACCAATCTCCATCACCTTTACAGGGATGATTTTGGATGTTTGTTCTGTCGCCTGTTTTCTGTTGCAACTCGCTATACAGAGCGTTGCAACCGCTGCCAGGCTAATAATTAAAAGGTGTCGTTTCATGTTTTCTATTTTAAAAAGTTATACTTCGTTTTGAGGGTGCAAAAGTACAGGTATCCTGCCATCCCTGCAAGGTCAAAATGGCGGGAAAATTGTTCTAAATGTCGCTTTTGAGACAGCCCCTGTTGTTATTTCAAAAAATAGTTGTACCTTTGCAGCCAGAAAAATTGCTAACAAATGGGCATTAGCCGTTTAACCCCATGAAACCCAAGACCATCCTCCCCTTCAACTGGCGTCCCGAACTCGAAAAAACCGAGTTTTGCTCGATAGACAACGACGTCATCTTATTGGACAATCCCGTGATAACCTCCGCTTTTCAATACCCTTTCAAGGTGGACGTTACGGCTACCATCATCTGCATCAAAGGGACAACGAAAGGCTCCATCAACCTGAAACCATACGCCACCAACGGTTCCTGTTTTGTTACGATTTTGCCCGGTCAGGTGATAGAATATGAATCCATCAGTGAAGACTTTTCGGGGCTTTTCATCATCATGTCCTCAAAATTTACCGACTCTTTGATGCCCGACGTCTCTAACCGGCTGCCCGTGTTTTTTCACCTGTTGGACAATCCTGTCGTCCCTGTGGATGAAGAGGCTTTGGCGAGTATGATTGCCCATTTTGAAATGATAAAAAAGGTGATTCAGGTAAAAGAGCATCCCTACCGCATGGAGGTGGTGCGGCATCTGACGCTGGCGTTTTTCTACAGTGCCGGCGTCTATTTCCATAAATTTGACAATAACAGAGGGAAATCTCATCACGAGACCATCGTCGAGAAATTCCTGCATTTGGTGCAAACCCACTTTAAAGAACAGCGCGGATTGGAGTTTTACGCCGACCAACTGTGCCTAACGCCCAAACACGTCTCGAAAGTCATCAAGCAAATCAGCGGCAAACCCGCCAACGACTGGATTGACGAACACGTGATTTTAGAAGCCAAAGCCCTCCTGAAGTCAACCAACATGACCGTCCAGCAAATCAGCGACGAACTGAATTTCCCCACGCAATCGTTCTTCGGAAAGTATTTTAAGCGGGTGACGGGGATGTCGCCGAGAGAATATAAGGGCAAATAATGTTTAATATTTCACTTCCAACCATCTCGATAAAAAGACATCGTAGATTTGATACGTTGACTTTTTTTTTAGTTTTCATTGAAAAGATGTAGTTGCACAGATTTTGGGTGTAAAACGTATGCGATTTTGGGCTCACGAAAACTTAGTTATTACCTGCAGTGGCTTCCCACGCACTTTTCCTCTCTTTTAGTTTTATTCTATCACCCATCGTTTTACTCCTTTCTCTGTTTGTGAAAATTCCACTCCGATTTTCACAAGTTTGCGGTGGTCGATGGTGTAGGGAATAGCGTAGTCTGTATTGTTGATTTGTGCAAGGGCATCTTCCGCTGTTGCTTTGTCGTCCATTTTGAACTCGAAAACATAGATACTGTCGACGGTTTTTACTACGGCATCGGCACGTCCTTTGCTGCTTTTGACTTCGGTTTGCACGAATTGTCCAATCAAGGTAAAGAGCAAGTAAAAAACATGTTGGTAATATTGTTCGTCACGGTTTTTTTGCTCTATTGCATCATAGGGAATGGCAGCAAAAAATGCTTTTAGAGAGGTCATAAATCCTTCAATATCATTGTTTTCAATTTGTTGCAAAAATTTCAAAATAGAAAAATTGCCTGTCTGGATTGGGTCGTGTACAAATGCAGGCAAAAGTTCTTTCAAAAAACCGTATTTTACCTCTTCGTTTGGAAATCCCAAAACGAAAGCATCTTTGTTTTGTTTGTATTCTTTAATGGTCAAATAGCCTGTTTGATACAATAATGGCATGAGATTTTGATTTTCAACGCGGTAATCCATTATTGAGTCCGCAGAAACAATAACATCGTCCTCAAACCTGCGAATATCGTAATTTTGCTTTCGTAAGGTATTTACTAAAAAAGTAGGCGTGCCTGTTTCAAACCAATAATACGCAAAATCTAACTTTTTAAATGTCTTTAACACGCTAAACGGATTGTAAATGTCTGCACTTTCTTTGGCAAAATGGTAACCGTCATAACGTTTTTTGAGTTCGGCAAATGCCTGTTCGCAAGTCAAACTATTTTCATCTGCCAATGCTTGAATTTCGGGTTGAAAGTTTTGCAATAATTCCGTTTCCGAAATACCGCAAATTTCGGCAAATCGTTTATCCAAACTTATATCTTCAAGATGGTTTAAGTCGCTAAAAACACTGACTTGTGAAAATTTTGTTACGCCTGTAAGAAATACAAATTTCAGATTGGCATCTTCGGCTTTCAATACGCCGTAAAAACCCTTCAATTCTGTGCGTATTTCATCGTTCAAATCAGAGTTTTCCATTGTACTAATTAATGGTTTGTCGTATTCGTCAATCAAAACGACCACTCTTTTACCTGTTTTTTCATAAGCCCTGTGAATTAATCCTATCAAACGGGAAGCGGGGGTTGTTTCGTTTTCAACCTTTCCCCATTTTTCCTCGTGAATAGACAGATTTGTATCCAATGATTTATTAAAAAAATCAATGTTCGAATAACCGTCGCGATTAAAGTCCAAGTAAATTACAGGATACTGCACCCATTCTTTTTCCAATTCGGCGATTTTCAATCCTTCAAAAAGTTCTTTTTTACCTTCAAAATAATACCTCAAAGTGGAAAGAAACAAACTCTTGCCAAACCGTCGCGGACGACCAAGAAAATAAGGCGCATCACTTTGCAATAGGTTGTAAATGTGCATTGTTTTATCTACATACACATTATTTCCCTTACGCAGTTTCTCAAAATCCTGTATGCCAATGGGCAGTTTTCGCATTGTATTCATAAGCAATAATTAATTACAATTTTCCAAACGCAAAATTACTAATTTTATTTGATTTTTTTATTCTATCTTTTTATAGATAATTACACCGCCAACGTTTCTATCGGGGTTCCATTGCCAAAGTGTACCTTCTTTGTAATAATGTATAATGTCTTCTTGGAAAATATTATCCTCGTCTTGAAAATCTTCGTGGGCTATTCGTAATATTCAATTTTTCGTTTGATAAGATGAAAGTATTCTTTTTCTTCATCGCAAAAACCACCGCCTGTGGTAGATTGATAAGGCGAAAATGGCGCCCACTCTTCTACGCAACCTCTTTTTATAACGCTTGTCCAGTTACCGTGCTTGTCGAATGTACATTGAAATTTATAATCTTTGAACAACAATTCGCCTTCATCGCTGTAATCTGTTTTTCCCAAAGTGTAATAATAGGAATGCTCAATTTCTCCGTTATCTCCTATTGTGCCTGTAATTTTTCCCGAACCGTCGAGTGCATATATAATTGTTTCTGTTAATTCCCAATCTTTTGAGGCGGTATTGTCAAAAACGCTTTTGTGCCATTCTTTTTGCCATTTGCTCCAAGTGCCGTCTGCTTCCAACGAATCTATGTCGCTCCAATGATATTCGTGTGGAAACTTCTTTGTATAAATAGTTCTCTTTCTTCTGTCTGCCTTGCTGTAATCAAGTACCGTTTTGCTTGCTTCATCATTTCCGTACCAATAAAATCCACATGTTGTTGCTTTGGTATGCTTACCCGACTCATCGCTGACATATACGGTTCTTGTCAGTAAATTCCAACTTTTAAATTTGCCTGAAAGGATATTTTTTTCCCATTCTTTCCACCATTTATCCCAAGTTCCATTTTCCTGCAATTCGTATATACTCTCCCAATCCCATTCATAAGGAAAACCGGATACAGAAAATAATAGTACCATAAAGCAGTTAATGCGCAGCAGGCTACAATACCTGCAACACCTGAATAGGGTGTATATCCTGTCAGTATTGTTCTGCCTAATATTAATGCAGGAATCCAGCCTACAGCCAATCCCGCAATTACCGTTTGAATAGCCCGCCCTGCTTTACCCAGATTGAAAAATAACCCGAAAACCAAACTTATCAGTTTTGCAAGTATTACGGGTCCGATTAAGAAAAGCATTATAATAAAAGGCATTCCGGCGCCAATTGCGCCACCTCCACCTCCGCCGCTTGTATTGGCGTCGCGGTAGTTTGCCTGCTCGGCTTCTGAGGCACTTCCGTACATATTTCCGTGCTTGTCTCTGTAACCGCCTGTTACGTCGTCTCTTGTTACACATAAAGGTGGTATTAACTCCATTTTCGACATTCCTGTGTAGTATTTCCAACTCATTTTTCCTATTACAAAAATGCTCTTTTGATACGTAACTTTTTATTATAAAAGGATTTGCAGTGTTTTCCATGCTATAACTTTTTATTTTCATATAGATAATTACGAACGGTATTGAGCAACTCAACGGGGCTTTTCTCAAAATGAAAATCCACAATTTCTACGTCGCAATGGCAGTGCAGGTTTTTGATAAGACTTTCATTATCATCGCTTTTTCTTTCAAAAGAGCGCAGAAATTGGAGTGTGCGCAGTCCGTCAATTTTTTGATGACAGGCTTTGATGAACTGTCGCTCGGTTTTGAAGTTTTTGCGCAGGGGTTGCCAGATGTTTTGGTTGGGGAAGATACTGCTCAGGAAGTCGTCTATGGGCGTGGGACAGTCGTTTTGGAAGAGTTTTGGGAAGAGTGCAAAGGTTTTTTGTAACGGTTCAAACGCTTCGGGCGGATAGATGGGGTAGGATTCCCAGTTGTTTTGGACGCCTTTTATCATCGCCGGTCCCGTGCCGAAAGCGACCCGGTCGGAGAGCCGCGCCGACGGAAAAACCGTTTCGGGCAACCACAGCAGCAGATCGCCATACTTCCGCAGTTTTTGCGCCAAATAGAAATCTTCGCCGGAACTGTACGGCGTGATGCCGCCGACCGCCTTGAGCGCGCCTACCGGAATAGCCATCGCCGACCCCAAAGCCGTGAAGTTGTACGGACTCCCGATGCGACACAGATTGAGCGCATAACAGCGCATATATATCTCGTAGCGCAAGATGGCTCTGTCCGTGATTTCGTCGCTGGTCAAACGGTGATAATAAGGAACCATCAACCCCGCAGATTTCGGAAAACGGCGAAACATCTTCCGTATCGCCGAAAAATAAGCGCTCCCGAAAGTCGTGTCGGCGTCCAAACTGACGATTACATCTTTTTCATCCGCGTGTGCGGCGATATGGTCGAACAACACCTTTCGGGCATGTCCGACGCCACTTTTTTTATCTTTCCATCCTTTTCCGGGCGAGGCGTAGTCGAACACCGTCAAAGGGAAACGTTTTTCCTGCGAAAGCATCTGCAACACCGCCTGATTCTCGGCGCAGATATGCTGTTTTTCCGGCTCGTCCCACAGTTTTTCCGGCTGATTGACACAGATATAGACGTGAAACGGCTCGGCATTACATTGATTGGCAATGCAGTCTAATGTTGTCGGAAGCAGTTCCAATTCCTGCATGACGGGGATGGCGATGTGGAGGGTCATATACATAAAAGTTTTTTAATCTCTTCCGCATAAAACAGATGAATATTCCTCATTACAAATTGGTTAAAGAGTTCCTGTCCTAATTCCGTCAGATAGTAGTATTTCCGGTCGGGACCTTTATTTCCTTTTCGCAACTCGTATTTCATGACGTCTATGCATTCATATTTCCGTAATGCCCGATACAAACTTTGCTCTTCGCACGTTATGGTTCCTTTCGACTTCGTTTCGACAAAATCCTTAATCTCGTCCACATACTTTTTACCTTCCTGAAGGGAAAGAAATATCCACAGCGTAAGTTGTCCCTTTTTGTAGGTCTCCTCCCACGCTGATAAAAGTTCGTTTAATTTTTTCATTTCTTTCATATTCTTATTCAAATAGTTCTGTCTTATCCAAACCGTTTATTGATTTTTTTCTTGCCCACAAAAATAACAGCAGATGACATAGCAGAAAAAATCCCCATATCAATGCTTGCAGATGAATCATCCAGACCTTTTCGTATCCGGAATTAAACCCGAAAACAAACCACAATTCCGATATGGAATTATGGATTAAATACGTAGTGGCATGAAACCGGAAGCCGACATCGTAGATGGGAAGATAATTCCCGTCTTTTTTCCCAAAATGCCAACCGGAAATAAACATGCCGACGGAATACAAAACAGCCGCTAAAACAATAATAACAATTGATTGATTTCCAATCCCATAACTCAGACAATATCTGAAAATAATTGCCAACACTGTTGCAACAAGTGCAAACTTTAATAAATAAGAGGTGATGCTTTTCATGGTATTATATCTTTAAATTCAATTTGTATTATACAACTTGAATACTACAAAAATCGTGCCATTTTTCGCAAGAGTGTATGACAAATTGCACTTCGTGTTTATTTTCAACACGAAGGCGCGAAGACATAAAGGCACGAAGTTTTTCAGTAACTAGTCGTTCCTTAAAAAGATAATTTCAAGCGGCGAGGTAATATAATTTTTGCGGGCAAAATACTGGTGCTGCCTGACCTATTCTTCCTTTTGCGTACAAACATGACGCAAAAATAAGAATTTCTCGCCGATTCACCCTTTTTGGGTGAATCGAACTCGTAAAATGCTGATATTAAATGAAGTAAAAAATTAACTTTCTGAATGTGTCGAAGTCAGGAAAAAACCGTCGAAGTCGGGAAAAATACCGCATAATTCAAGATAAAACCTACCAGTCCGATTTTGATAAATTGGTGGAGTATACCCAGAAAGGGCTTGTGTTATAATATTGCTTTCACCTTAATAAAATAATCCCCCTCGCACGTCCCGTTAGCAATCAGTTGCAGCGTGCCGTCGTCTTTTTCGTTGAGGGTGACGGTGAGTGTTATGTCGCTGCATTGCACGGGGTCAACGAACCGCAAAAACTTGCACTGAAGGATTTGCGTGTATTGCAACTTTTTGTCTATCAACCGTTGCGCGCACTCTTTGATGATTTGCAACATGCAGACGCCGGGCAAGACGGGCTGTCCGGGGAAATGACTTTTGTAGATGGCGTGGTCGGGGTTTAGTTTGACGTGAAACATCATTCCCGAATCGCTGGGGGTGGTGTGGTCTATTTTGTAGAAATCGTTTAATATCATGGTGTTTGTAATAAAATAAGTGAATGATTGATATAATTGTAATGATTGTAAATCAGCGCACGTTTTTCCTTTTGTCCTTTTAGTTGACGCGCTGCCATATCAAGAGCGAAACCTGTGGCGGTCATATATTCGCCGCACAGATGTTTGTAATAGAGCGTCTCGGCATGGGGAAAACAATCGCGTTCCAAGATGTCATAGATGCCGTCGGTGATGCAATTTCCGTTTTTTCCCGACACAAACAGGTCAATATCTGCCATATCCAAAGCGTGTTTTTGCAGGAAAGACGATATTTCTGTTTTTATCAATGGAGCGTCGTTGTTATTAAAATCGTCGTCTTTCATCAGAAAACTGTGTACGCCTTTCAGTTCGGCAAAACTGTTTTCCCGTCGTTCTTTTTCTAATATAAAAAAGGCGGCGCCTTCGCCGATTACGGCGTCTTTCATTTTGCGTTCTTCGTTTATCATCAGTTGGTAATGTTGCGAATACTCGTCTATGCCGCCGACTAATACATGTTGTGCTTCGCCTTCGCCGAGCAGCATCAAAGCGTCCAACAGCGCCGACTCGAACGATGCGCCACGATGACAGTAGGTGTTGCTGTAACCGGTTATTTTGTGCATCATTGCAATTTGTGCCGCCACGGTGTTGTGCGACGAGTTGATAAACGGAATGGGCGACAACCCCTGCTCATTTTCGTCCAAAACCGAAACAAGAAACTTTTCCAAATCAACAATACACGCCAATCCCGTACCCACGATGATAGCGTCAATTTTCGCTTCGGATAAGTTGTTGACACATATACTCGACGCACCCAATCCCATCTTCAGAATCCGCGACATGCGCCGCAGTTGTACAGGATTGATCAGTTCCTTATAAACAGGCTCGACACATGCAAAATGACCATCTTCGATGGTTCCTTGCGGCGCTATTAATCCTATGGCGTTGATGTATGTCATACTCTTTTGATAATTAAGGTGGTATTCGCTCCGCCAAAACCGAAAGAGTTGGAGAGGATGTGGTTTAATTCGATTTGTGATGGCTGTTTGTCGCATATCTCACATCGCATATCGCTGTACGGCAAAAATGGCAACTCCTCCATCACATTTTCCAAACCCAGATTGGGCAAAAGCGTCTGTTCCTTGATACTCAACAAACTCAGCACAGCCTCAACGGCACCTGCCGCCGCCAAGGTATGACCGGTATAAGCCTTTGTAGAACTGACGGGCGGGATTTTATTTCCGAAAACCGTGCCGATGGCGTTGCCTTCCGACAGGTCGTTAATCTGCGTTCCGGTGCCGTGGGCGTTGATGTAATCAATATCTTCGGGTTGAAGATTTGCTGTTTTCAGCGCGTGGCGCATGGTCATGATGGCGCCGGCGCCGTCGGGCGAAGAGGCTGTTTGGTGAAACGCCTCGCTGTGGTTGGCGTAGCCGATGATTTCGCCGTAAATCTTCTTTCCTGTTGCCGCTTTTTCCGACTCCAACACTAAAAAGGCGGCGCCTTCGCCGATGGTTACGCCGTTGCGTTGTTGGTCGAAAGGTCGGCAGCCGGTGGGAGAGAGGATTTCCAGCGAATTGAAACCGTTGATGGAAAAACGCGAAAGCGCATCCATGCCGCCTGCCAAAACGCTGTCGGCTAACCCGTTACGAATCATGCGCGTAGCGGTCATGATGGCGTTTGCCGATGAGGAACAGGCGGTACTCATCGTGGTAACATGTGTCCGGATGTCGAAATGGTTTGCAATCTGTTCCGTGCAGTCGGCACATTCAAACGACGAGGCGAGCTGCCTTCTTAAAGCCTTGTCGCCCTCCTCCATTATTCGTTTATAATAGCGTTCGTTCAAGTCCATGCCGCCGATGGTGGTTGCGCCTAAAATTCCCTGTGCAGTGTTTAACCCTGCCATCCGCATCGCCTGTTGTGCGGCGATGAGACCGAGCAAAAAGGTGCGACTGTAAATTTTATCTTCCGGCAATGAGGCAAGGCGAACCAAATCCGCATTGGACTTCTTCACCTCGACCGCAGGGTAATGTCGCAACGCCGTCTCCAAAAACGAGACTTTTCCGATAACCGGACGTCCTTGTTGCAACGTAGCCCAAGTCTCCTCCGCGCCGCAACCCATACCCGAAATGATGCCAAAGCCGGTGATGTAAACCATGGGGGTTAGATTTGAGAGTCGGACATCACCTCCCCCCCTTCGGGGGGGCTGGGGGGGGCTATCAATTCCGCCATGGTGCGGATAGACTTCAACGCACTTTTACGTTGTTGTGGGTCTTCGATTTTGACGCCATACTTCTTGTCGAGCAGGAGTATCAACTCGATGGCGTCAATGGAATCCAATCCTAATCCCTCTACAAAGAGCGGCGCGTCGGCGTCAATGTCAGCCGGTGTGAGGTCGTCCAATGATACGGCTTCGATGATTTGCGCTTTTAACTGGTCTATTAATTCTTCTTGCTTTTTCGATTCTTCTTGGGTCATATAGTCTATTTTTTTATGCTATTTAATTCTTCTTCAATTTCCTCAACAGAGGGCAAACTGCCTTTAAATTTTTCGGGAAATACTTTTGTTAACTGATATTCGGAAATGCCAATGGGTTGATTGATACCTCGTAAGGCATATTCGGCGACAAGGTTGTTTTTGTTTTTACAAATAATTAAACCGATGGTTGGGTTGTCTGTTGGATGACGCATCAAATCATCAATGGCGGATAGATAGAAACTGATTTTACCGGTTGTTTCGGGAACAAATTTAACTGTTTTCAATTCAATAACAACGAAACAACGCAGTTTTAAGTGGTAGAACAATAAATCAACGGGATAATTCGTCCCATCAATATTCAGAGGGACTTGACGTCCAACGTATGCAAATCCGGCGCCCAACTCAAGTAGAAATTTTGTGATATTTTCCGTTAAGGCATTTTCCAATTCCCGCTCGTTATACTTTTCCGTTAATGCCATTAAGCCAAATATATAGGGATCTTTCAAGGTCTGTATAGCCAAATCGCTTTGCAACGCGGGGAGTGTAGTCGCGAAGTTAGTAATGGCTTTCCCCTCACGTTTATACAGATTCAGTTCAATATGATGCGCAAGCATTGAGCGGCTCCAACCGTTTTCTATGGTTTTATGAATGTAAAATATTGCTTCTTCAACTGATGTACATTTGGTGATTATCAATAAATTATGTCCCCAAGGAATTTGCGCAACAAGTTGTTGCGGAATAGAATTTGTTGTTGTGGGTAATTGTCCAGCAAGTTGTTGGACAATTGGAGTTTGCTTATCCGGTAATTGCGCAACAACTTGTTGCGTAATTGGAGTCTGTTTCTCCGGTAATACTGCAACAACTTGTTGCAGTATTTTATTATCCTGATTATAAAAGGAGTATAATTGTTTGGCATATAAAAGATTCCTTTCGGAGAATCCCTGCACATCAGGAAATTCCTCTTTCAAATCCAAACTCAACTGCCGGATAACCGTGTCGCCCCATTGGGATTTAAGTTGTTTTTCTACAATTTCCGCACCCAAATCCCAATACAACCGTATAAGTTCGGTATTAACTTTTATCGCCGCCTTTATTTGCGTCTGTTTGATCCGCATTTTGACGTCGGTCAGCCAGTTTTTGTACTCGTCGCTATGTTTGGGATTGTTATTCATCTTTCTAAAAATTATGGTACAAAGGTACTAAATTTAATTATCCCGTTTCCGTTTATCATAAATAACTGCAACAGAGGTGCATACGATGAAGAACAGCAACAGCGCCGCACTCTCCGGTAAGACGGACATCCAGTTTCCGTCGCGCACGAAGATGTCGTAGAAGCCGGACAATCCCCAGTTGAGCGGCGAGAGTTTGCTGACGGTCTGCATTGTTTGCGGCATCACGAAGGTAGGAATCCATACGCCGCCGACGGCAGCCAGAATAACTACCGATATGGCGCCGAAGATAGCCGCCTGCTGGTTGCTGACAGATATTTTCCCAATGATGATGCCGTAGCCGATGGCCGCCAACGATGCCGAAAGCGACATTAATACCAATGCCAACCAACTGTGTCCCAGCGCTAAAGCGGGAAGTCCCAACAGCGGCAGCACATAGATGCCCATGATAAACATCAGCGTCAGTTGCAACAGGCAAACGCACAGATAGGTGATCATTTTACCCAGCACATACTGCCAATAAGGGCATGGCATGGTGAGCAAGCGGGTGAAACTGCCGTCTTCGCGCTCTTTAATGATGTTGCCCGACAGGGAGATGACAATGAAAAAGATGGCGAACATGCCCCATGCCGGCACGTTGTGCTGTACGGAGTTGGGGATGATGCGGCTTTCGTCTAACTGCGCATATTGCTCGAGGATGCGCACCGGATTGTTGTTTATCCGGATATCGCCTATCGGAAAGGCGACGATTCTATTCACAGTGGCGATGATTTCACGGTTCACGAAGTCGCTCTGAATGGCGGTGGCATATTCGCGCATGGCGCTTGTCAGTGTGGCGCGGAACGAGGTTTTTGTCGTTGGGTCAATATAGACGATGATGCTCAGCGTGTCGAATGTTATCGGTTCTTGTGTGTAGTTAAATGCGTTGAGGATGCTCATCTGCACGCCGCGCCGGATATTTTTTGTGGTGTTTTGAGGAATGACAACGCCTATCTGGTAATCGCCGCGGGCGACGGCGCGTTCCAAAGTTGCTTCCGTGAGCGAATCGTTGCCGATTTTGGTGTGGACGTCGAAGATGTTTGTTGCGACGATGTTTTGCTCTACGGCGTTGCCCAGCGAGTCGCGGTCGGCGTTGAGCAGCAGCAGCGGGACACGGCTTTCGTTGATGGTGTTGAAAGCGCTGTCTTGCAAATAAGCCATGATCATCACCAGCGCCAGCGGCATCAGAAACATTATCGCCAAGCCTGCCCTGTCGCGAATCAGCAAGAGAAAATCCTTATACAGTAATGCTTTTATCTTCATTTAGTCTCTCGGTTTTTTATCTGTTTTTTGCAAAAATAACTCTTCTAATGTCTCTACGTTGTTTTGGGCGATCAACTGTTTCGGTTCGCCTTGGCAGATGATCTGTCCGTCGTCTATCAGTGCGATGGCAGTGCAGAAACGCTCCGCCTCGCCCAGATGGTGCGAGGTGTACACAATGGTTGTGCCTGCTTTGTTGATTTCTTTGAGGTTGTCCAAAATCACGTGGCGCGATTGCACGTCTATTCCCACCGTCGGCTCGTCGAGAAAAAGCAGTTGCGGACGGTGCAACAGTCCGGCGATAAGGTTTACCCTGCGTTTCATCCCGCCCGAATACTTTGACAGATAACGATTTTTGCTCTTTTCCAAACCAAAAAGGTTCAACAGTTCGTCCATGCGCTCGTTCAGGTCTCTCTTTTTCAGTCCGTAGATGCCGCCGAAGATTTTTAGATTTTCACAAGCCGTCAGGGAGGGGTAGAGAGCGATGTCCTGCGGCACAACGCCGATAAGCGGTTTTATCTTCTCTATCTCGTCTCTGACCGAATAGTTGCAGATGTGCAGTTCGCCGCTGTTGAAACGTCGCAACCCGCACAAGATATTGATAATGGTTGTTTTACCGGCGCCGTTGGGTCCCAGCAAACCGAAAATCTCACCCTTTTCGATGGTCAGCGAGAGGTTGTTGACGGCGGGCTGCGCGTTCCCGCTGTACACCTTGTAGAGGTTTTTTATTTCGATGATGTCCATTTTCATCTGTCTCCATAATGTCCTTTGGCAGAAAGAACGAATACAGTTATTTCATTGTCTTTTAAGTATGCAATATTTTCATCGGCTTCCCTTGATGTAACAATTGTATAAATCATAGATTATCAAAATATTGACGAAGTTCTTCTTTGTTTTTAATTACAGTACATTCTCCATTTTCGATTTGTTGCAAAGCCTTTTCTATCTTCGCTTCCATTTCGGGAGTCCAATACCAATCATCCTCATTAACAGGGGTAAGTGCATAGGATTGTTTGCTTCTTCTCTTTATAACAACCTGTTTCCCTTCGTCCGCCAAATCAAAAAAAGATTTTTGATTATCGCGAAATTGCCTGCTTGTAATTTCTACTACTGCCATATCTTATTATTTTAATAATTTGACGATGCAAAGATACAATTTTTTTCCAATGCCACCCTCAAATATTTTTCAATTTTTTAAAATAATCTCTGCGAAACTCCGCCAAAATGTTCCGAAAAAGGACTTTTTAAAAAAACTATATTTCAGAAAATTAAAGTTGATATCCTGTTGATTATCAACAGGAAATATATTACAGATTTTGCTACTATTTTGAATTTTACAAAAATCTCACATCAGTTCTCACACATCGGTGAAACTGACTTTTGAATTAAAAATTGTATCTTTGCACCTTGAATTTAACATATTGAATATGAAATCTAAAAATCGTTCATTCCCATTTATTCTGTTGGTATTCATCATTTTGCCGTTGTTTTCATTAAATGCTCAAACCGATGAATACAACTACTCCGTAAAAAACAGATGGACACTTAAAGCAAGTTACTCCAGATATAAAACTGCTTATGATTATGGTGTTTTTGTGAGTACTGGAGATTTTTTTGATGTTTGGCAAAATCGTAAAATGTCAAATTTCAAAGTAGAAACCAATTATGGCGTCAATAGATTTATTGAAACGGGCATTTATACCGGATTTCAACATTACGAATGGGTTAATCTTGATGAAGTGAAGGTGGGGGAAGAAGTCCCATATCGCGAGAGTTTTGCGCCTTTGTTTGGAGTAAATCTAAACTTTCATATTTTGCCCTTTTTGGTTCCATCGGAAAAATGTCGTTGGGATTTGTATCTAACCGCCAAATATGGCGGATGTTATTTACCCCATAGAGAATGGGAAACTTCAGATAATTCATTTGACACAGACAGCAAATACCGTCATGAGTATGGACTTGGAATAGGAGCAGGTTATTATTTCAAAAATATAATCGGCTTATTTGCGGAGAGTTCTGTAGGACAATTTTCTTATTTTCCAAGATATGCAGAGAGTAATTTTAGGTTTCGTATCGGAGTTGCAGCAAAATTTTAAATAAAAAAATCATGAACAAATCAGTTTTTTTACTTCTTTTTATCTGTTTTTCCATATCGGTAAAAACATTTGCTCAAGATGAAAACCGGAAATCCATTGATTTCAACAAAACATTTCATACATTAGGTTTTAGTACGTTTCATGGAATTAATTTTAAGCCGAAACTGAAAGATAATTCGGGAAATATTGAGCCAATATTGTATCCTGCATACGTGCCGGAATTTATTTTACAGTACGGCTGTATGATAAAAAATGGATTTGGTGTTGCGTTGGAAGTGCCATTTGGCGAATACTATCGAAAAAGTTTGACTAGACTTTCAGATTACGGAGCCTCTTGCGATGTTCCACTCGAAATGGGAGATTCCTATATCGGTTTTACGGTAAAATTAACCGTTTTTAAGGAATTGAACAAAAACATCTGTATGCAGGGTGAATTAGGAGTGAAATTCCATCCCTTCTATCATCCCGCCGAACAATGGGAAACAATGGATTATTGGAAAGATGTTGTGGGAAATCCGTATTTTGAGTTTTATTATTATGATGATAATTCGTCTATCAATTTTGTTACCATTGAGCAAAAGTATTATGCAATTCCTGATGCAACGGCAGGATTACAGTTTTTCTTCCATAGCCAAAAGAAACCGAAACAAAACTTGGTGCTTGGTTTAACGGCAAATGTGTCATTTGTAGAGAGAATAAGAGTGTTTTACGATACAGAATTCAGTGACTTAATTGAAAATCCGAATAGTACGGGGTTCGGATGGGGGCGCTATGCGTGGAATTCGACCGCGATAGGAATTACTGTTGGGTATCGCTTCTTTGGGGTAAGGTAAGTCTGATATAACAAAGTTTACAAAAACATTTGTATCAATAATATACCTCATAGCGATTACCTGTTTACTGCCCTTCGGTCTATTACGTAACCTATTCCACCGGGATTTTCCCGCATCCATTGTCCTATTTTCGAGAGCCGTTTGGGTTCCGGAACGCTTATTGTTTGCCTTTTTGCAGTGTCGGATGATTGTTTTTTAACCGCTGTTACCATATTTTTTTTATTTTAAATTTTGACGACTGCAAAGATAAAACATTTTTCAATGCAAACGTTTTCTTAGCCCAAAAAAGGGCTACCCAAGCGAGCAGCCCTTTCTTCTGTTTAATTTAAATTTTTATCTGAACAAAATTCATTCATTTTCTTTGCTCCTATCCACGTAGTGTGTGTGGAGGAGTTCGTGGGAGAGGTGTCCGCCCGGTTTGCCGAGGTAGTCTTTGTAGATGGCGAGGATGGAGGTGTTGAGGTGGGATTGGCGGAGCGTTTTGCTTTCGTCTTCGCTGTACATGGCTTTCAGGCGTTTGATGCGCACGTCGGGGTCTTCGCTGCGGGGTTGTCCGCCGCCGCAGATGCAGCCGCTGGGGCAGCCCATTACTTCGATGAAGTGGTAGGGCGAGTTTCCGACTACGATTTGGTCCATCAGGATTTTGGCGCCTGCCAAGCCGCTGGTTACGGCTACTTTTGCCTCGAAGCCTTCAAAGAGTTTAAATTCGGGGAGTACGTTTTCAAATTTCAGCGTGGCTTCTTTGATTTGGTCGAGACCGACGATTGGCGCCACGTGTAATTTTTCGAAAGGTAGTTCGCGTCCTGTAACGAGGACGTAAACGGTGCGGATAGCCGCTTCCATCACGCCGCCGGTAACGCCGAAGATGTCGGCGGCGCCGGTGGACTGTCCCATGGGGTCGTCGAAGGTTCCATCTTCTAAGTTGCGGAAGTCTATACCGGCTTGTTTGATCATCTGTCCCAGTTCGCGGGTGGTGAGGACGGCGTCCACGTTGCGGGCGTCTCTGTTGACCATCTCTTCGCGGGAGGCTTCAAACTTTTTCGCCGTACAGGGCATGATAGAGACGGTAAACATCTTCTTCGGGTCGAAGCCGATTTTGTCGGCATAGTAACTTTTTGCCAAGGCGCCCAGCATCATGTGGGGTGACTTGCAGGTGGAGAGGTGGGGTAAGAGTTGTGGATAGTACGACTCAATGTATTTGATCCACCCCGGCGAGCAACTTGTAATTATCGGCAGCACGGCTTTTTTGCCGGAAAGCACAGCGATGGCTCTGTCTAAGAACTCTGAGCCTTCTTCCATGATGGTGAGGTCGGCAGCCCAATCGGTGTCGAAGACATCGTCCACGCCGAGTTCGCGCATGGCGGTTGCCATTTTGCCTGTTACGGAGGTTCCTACCGGATAGCCGAACATTTCGCCCAATGCCACGCGGACTGCCGGTGCGGGTTGCATCACCACCCGGATGTCGGGGTCGTTGATGGCTTCCCATACTCTGGCGATGTGGTCGGTTTCTTTCAATGCTCCCACCGGACATACAATGGTACACTGTCCGCAGAACGCGCACTTAGCGGCGCCTAACGGCAGTTCCATCGCCGGCGAGATGACGGTGTCGAAACCGCGGTTTTGCGCATCAAGGATGCCGATGCCTTGTAAGCCTTTACATGCCGTGATGCAACGACGGCAAAGGATACATTTCGACAGGTCGCGGGTGATGGAGGGTGAGATGTCTATGCTTTCGCGGGCGCTGCTCGTGCTGAAACGGTTTTCCGTAACGCCCAGCATCTCCCCTAACTGCTGTAGTTCGCAGGATTGGTTGCGGTTGCAGCTCAGGCAGTTTTGGGAGTGGTCGGAAAGCATTAGTTCGTACAGCACCTTGCGGGCTTTTAACACTTTTTTGGAGTTGGTATGTACTACCATTCCCTCTCTTACTTCAGCCATACAGGCGACTTGGAGCGTGCGTGCGCCTTCTACTTCTACCGAACAGATGCGGCAGGAGCCAAATTTGTGAACGCCTTCCATATAGCATAAAGAAGGGATGTTGATTCCATTTTGTTTGGCAGCTTCGAGAATCGTTGTTCCGGGCGCTGCGCTGATGTTCTTGTTGTTAATTGTTAACTGTATCATAAATTATCTCCTTTCACAATGTAAGCAACGCATGGATTCTGCGATGGCGTTTATTTTATGGAAACCTAAAACTACTTCGGCGAAGGATTGTTTTCTCACTTCGGGAGACAACATTTCCTGCTCAAATTGCGGGTGTGCGACGATTTCGTCTTCGTCGTAGATTTTGGGGATTTCTATCGGCGCGCCTTTGTTCAAAAGACCGTTGCCGCCGAGGTAGCGGTCGATGGCGGAGGCGGCTTTCTTTCCGTCGGCGATGGCGCTGATGACGGTGTCGGGACCTCGCACGACGTCTCCGCCGGCAAATACGCCCTCCATGGTGGACATCTGGGTATCGGGGTCAATGATGAACGTTCCCCATTTCGTTACGCCGATTTCATCTTTGCTGATAAACGGTAAGTCGGCATATTGACTTACGGCGGGTATCACATAATCAACGTCTAAAACGAAGTTCGAGCCTTTTATCTCTACCGATTTCCTTCTTCCGGATGAGTCAAACGCGCCCAGTTCCATCTTAACACATTCGATGCCGATCACCTTATTGTCTTTGCCGATGAATTTCACGGGTGCGGTTAATTCCATGATTTCGATGCCTTCTTCTATCGCTTCTTTTACCTCTTCGATGTAAGCCGGCATAGCGTCCTGCGTTCTTCTATAGACCACGATAACGCGGTCGGCGCCGATACGCAATGCTGAACGAGCCGAGTCAATGGCTGTGTTGCCGCCGCCTATCACGGCAACGGTTCCGTGCAGTTTCATGTCGTCTTTCAGGTTGGTATCTTTCAGGAAGTTGATGCCATGGATGACGCCGCGCAGGTTTTCACCTTCGATATTGACTTTCGCCGGATATTGTGTTCCGATTCCGACAAAGATGGCGTCGTAATCGTCGCGTAAGCGTCTGAAGTCTATGTCTCTGCCCACTTCTTTGTTCAGATAAACATTGACGCCGGCTTGTTTAATCAAATCAATTTCGTGTTGAAGGATGGCTTCGGGCAAGCGGTATTCGGGAATGCCGAACGCCAGCACGCCGCCGGCGACGCCTTGTGATTCATACACATCCACGTCGTAGCCGATGTTCACCAAATAATAGGCACAGGTCAAGCCCGCTGCGCCCGCTCCGACGACGGCAACCCGTTTGCCTTTTTTCGCAAAGGTGAGTTGCATTTTGTACGGGAGTTCGTTTTTGAAAGCGTAGTCGGCTGCAAAGCGTTTCAGGTCGCGAATGGCTACGGGTTCGTCCACCGTACCGCGGCGGCATTTGCGCTCGCACGGACGGGTACAGATTCTGCCGCAGATTGCCGGGAAGGGATTTTCCTGCATCACCAAGTTGTACGCATCCTGGAATCTGCCCGCTGCAACCAACGAGATGTAACCCGGGACGTTGACGTTTGCCGGACAGGTGTTCTCGCAAGGCGAGGTGAACATAGCGCCACAAACGCCTGCTCTGCAATATTTTTTATAGATATGTTCTTCATATTCTTCGCGGAAGAAGCGAATGGTGGAGAGAATCGGATTGGGCGCCGTTTGTCCGAGACCGCACATAGCGGTTTCCTGGATGGCTTCGCCGATTTCTATTAACAGTTCGATGTCGCCGTGTTTTCCGTTGCCTTCGGTGATTCTTTCTAATATTTCTAACATCCTTTTCGTTCCTACGCGGCAGGCGACACATTTTCCGCACGATTCGTCACGGATAAAATCCATGAAGAAGCGTGCCGTGTCCACCATGCAGGTATCTTCGTTCATCACAATCAGACCGCCGGATCCCATGATGGCGCCCATTTTGTTCAACGATTCGTAATCAGCCGGCACGTTGAGGTTTTCTTTGGTGATACAGCCACCGGAAGGACCGCCGATTTGCGCCGCTTTAAACTCTTTCATATTGGGAATGCCGCCGCCGATGTTGTAGATGATGTTGCCGATGGGCGTTCCTATCGGCACTTCCACGATACCGGTGTTGACCACGTCGCCGGCGAGGGCGAAGACTTTCGTTCCGGGCGCTTCTTTCAAGCCGAAAGAGGCGTACCATTTGCCGCCGTTGCGAACGATTTTGGGGATGTTGGCTAAGGTCTCTACATTATTAATAATGGTGGGGAAGCCGAACAATCCTTTTTGGAAGGGGAATGGCGGTTTTTGTCTTGGTTCGCCGCGTTCGCCTTCGATGGAAGCCAGCAGGGCAGTCTCTTCACCGCACACGAATGCGCCGGCGCCGATTCTGATTTCGAGGTCGAAGTTGTACTCCGTCCCGAAGAGGTTTTTACCCAGCAGCCCGTATTCGCGTGCTTGTTCCAGCGCCACTTTCAGTCTTTCGATGGCGATGGGGTACTCGGCACGGATATAGACATAGCCTTGTTGAGCGCCGATGGCGTAAGCCGAGAGCATCATGCCTTCGATGAGGCAGTGGGGGTCGCCTTCGATGACGCTTCTGTCCATAAATGCGCCCGGGTCGCCTTCGTCGGCGTTGCAGACCATGTATTTGGTGTCGTTTTTCTGCGAGAAGCCGGCGCGGAGTTTGGTTCCTGTGGGGAATCCGGCACCGCCGCGTCCGCGAAGTCCGGAGGCTTCTACCTCTTTCACAACGTCTTCCTGCGTCATGCCGGTAATCGCCTTGGCTGCGGCTAAATAGCCGTCGTGCGCGATATAGTCTTTAATATCGGTATAGTCAATGATGCCGCACAAGTCCAAAACAATCTTCACCTGGGCTTTAAAAAACTCGATGTCGTCGATTTTGGGAACGTGCCGCAGCAACGTTTTGTCGTAGAAGGTGTATTCTTCGATGGTGGTCTTTTTCACCAAATGGCTCTGGATGATTTCTTTGGCTTTTTCGGGGTTCAGTTCGGTGTAGAACGTTCTGTCGGGGAGCATCAGCATCACCGGTCCCATGGCGCAAATGCCCATGCATCCGGTTTGATAGACTCTCACGTCTTTGGTGAGTCCCTGCTCTTTCAGTTCTTCGTTAATAGCCTTTTCCACATCGGCACAGTTGGACGAAACGCAGCCCGTGCCGCCGCATACCAATATCTGGTATTTGTACTTTTCCTGATTTTTGAGGAACTCTTTCTTGATCTCCTCAAGTTGGGCGATTGATTTTACTTTCTTACTCATAACTCTTCCTCCTAATATTTCGACAGAATGGATTCTAACTTATTCGGATTCACCGACTTATATACCGTATCATCGACCATCATGGCGGGGGCTAACCCACATGCGCCGATGCAGCGTGCTACGCTCAGCGTGAATTTGCCGTCTTCCGTCGTTTCGGAAACGTTCACGCCAAGGTGTTTTTGAAGACCATCCACCAGCTTTTTGCCGCCACGGACGTAGCAGGCTGTCCCCATACATACTAAAATGGTATGTTTTCCTTTGGGGTTGGTAGAGAAAAACGAATAAAAAGTTACGACCCCCGAAACTTCCGATACGGCGATGTTCATCTTGTCCGCAATGAATTTCTGGACGGGGTACGGCAGATACCCGTAAATGCCCTGAGCAGCGTGCAATATCATGATCAGATTGCTTGGCTTCGCCTCATATTTGGCGATGACCTCCGCAATCTGTTCTAATTTTTGAACGTGATCGTCCGGCAGTTTGTGGGATACTTGTTTGGTTTGATTCATGTATACCTCCTGAATTTTGATTTATACTATTTATACTAAAATGACTATTTATCGCTGTATCAACTATTTCCACGCTTTTCCCCTTCCACTTTTTTCGTGTGCAAAAGTAATAAATTCTTCGTAAAATCAAATGGCAAAGAAAAATAGTGTGAAAAAGTTGCTAAATTACCGTGAAATACGGAATGGGGGATGGGGGATGTGAGACTGTTAGACACAAGACACTCTCTGTGTAACTCTGTGAACTCTGCGCCTCTGTGCTGAATATTTTTTTTCAACACAGAGACACAGGGGACACAGAGGTTCACAGAGTTTTTTATCATGGTACTCATTACAACTCACCTAAACCTGAAAGTGATCCCCACCGGATTATGCTGTGAATATCTAAAACCCATCGGAACCGTCTTTGTCTCCAAAACATCAATGTTGGGCGATACGACGAAGAAGTCGGTGATAGCGACAGGCGTTGAATCAACCTGATACGGCGTGTTCATGCTTCGTACTGTCGGATGGTTCGGGTCGAGACAGATTTTCCATCCGCTCGGCAGCGATTCCGGCAGGAGGGCGTTGCGATTGAAATAAGTCGTATCGGAAATGGCAAAGGCAGCGTCGGAAGCCGCAAGCGGCGTAACGCCCCAATTCCCGCCTGCCATCACGTAATTGCCCTTTTCATATTCGGTAATCATCAGAGAGACAATGGATTGCGTCAATCTTTGCAGTTCCGTTTCCGACGATGACGGGGCGTTATATACATTAATCATTACAAACGTCTTACCGTTTCTCAAGCGATATTGGTTGACGATGCAACACAAATCCTGCATAAAAGGTCGTTTAAAAAAACCTCCTCCTTTTTCCAAGGCGTGGCGCGTGCTTTCCATGGGATAGGTGGCTGAGAGCGTTTCCATTCCCGCCGAGATGGCTCCGTAGGGCTGTCGAAAGGGGAGCGGGACGAAGAAGACGTTGTGGTTGTTGGTGAAACAGTGGGCGTGGAGCGGAAAGAGCGAATTCACAATGCGGCGCTGGTCAATGTTGTAACTTCTTTTCGAGAGGCGGTCTATCTCCTGCAGCAGGATGAAGTCGGCGCTGTCCATGGATGCTAAGTAATTTTCGATGCCCGCAAGCCACTGCGTAACGCTGTCGTAGGGCGGGCGGGAGGTCTGTCCGCCGTCGAAGTAAAAATCCACGCCGGCGCCTCGCGTCGCAAAGCCGAGATCCCACGTAACCGCTGCGTAACAGGACTTTGCGGCTAACAGGTAGGGCGGCTTTTTCGTGTAGCGGACGTTGACGTCTTCTGCCTTTTCCGGATTCTGTTGGGCCGTAACTATCAATAGAAAAAACAGCCCGACAAGTAGGAGCAGAAAAAGAATGCAGGTGATAAAAATTTTAATAAATTTTGTTAGCATAGGCGCAAACATTAATACGGCAAAGATACGATTTTTTGGCGATTTGCGATGTGCGATGTGAGACTTTTTTTAACCGCCTAATAAGGGCGAAGCCCTTACATCCCTCTGAGGCTGTCTTATAAGTACAGCCTCTTTTTTTTTACATTAAGCGGCCCGTTGCCACGAAGATGGTAAAATTTGGTATTCTGCTGCCTTTTTTGGGTATAAAATTCTCACAAAGACAAGAATGAGCAGAATTTCGGCACAAAGAGGTGCTTTTT
>Ga0099364_10002851_pt1 | contig 27307 bp, 25 predicted proteins | sample TergutTh196P3_FD_73070 | JGI IMG/M metagenome (GOLD analysis project Ga0099364, IMG submission 73070) | Microcerotermes parvus P3 segment gut microbial communities from Pointe-Noire, Republic of the Congo - Th196 P3 | ecosystem: Host-associated > Arthropoda: Insects > Digestive system > Gut ... | reverse complement strand
ATCCTCCAGCTCGAAAGCGAGCTTGCCGGTGCCAGGAAAAATTCATCCAACTCGTCAAAGCCGCCGTCGTCGGACATCGTCAAACCGCCGAAGGACAAGCCGCCGGTCGATCAGAAAACGAAACGCAAGGTCAAAAGGAAACGCGGTGCCCAAAAAGGTTACAAGCAAAATCTCCGCAAGCCGCTTGCGCCGGAGTTGATTGACGAAATCGTCAAGCTCGAACTGTCGCATTGTCCCGATTGCGGCAAGACAAGGAATATATTTCCGATTTCGACCGCAAAATCCGGCGATTGGAAGGAAAAAGAGACGAATAACAGTTTGTAGCTGCACTCATGAAAATCAAGTTCATCCTTCCGGCACTTGAAGAAGCCAAAAGTCCCTATTGGCGTCCGATCAAGTATTCCCTTTTCCCGCCGTTGGGACTTGCGACACTGGCTTCGTATTGCGATCCGGGGGATGAACCGGAGATTGTTGATGAGCATGTCGAAGAACTTGAAATCGGGGACTCGCCCGACCTGGTGGTCATTCAGGTTTATATCACCAACGCATATCGTGCTTACGAAATCGCGGACCAGTATCGTTCACGGGGCGTCTTTGTCGCGATGGGCGGACTCCACGTGACGGCGATTCCTGAAGAAGCAAAACAACACGCCGACGTCGTGTTTCTCGGCCCCGGCGAGGAATGTTTTGCCCGATTCCTTTGCGAGTTCAAAAACAAGTCTCACACAAATGTTTATCAATCGAACGACCGTTCCCTTGTCAACGGTTTATGGCCGCGTCGTGACCTGTTCAGGCGGGAACGCTATCTCGTGCCGAATTCCCTTGTGATTTCGCGGGGTTGCGTCAACCGGTGCGATTTCTGTTACTCCAACTCGTTTTATCGCGACGGCAGGCATTTTTACACTTACCGGCTCGACCACATTTTGCAGGAAATCGAGAGCTTGCCCGGGCGTCACCTTTATTTTCTTGACGATCACCTTTTTGCCGACCGCCCATTGGTCCGTGAGTTATTCCGTCAAATGCGCGGAATGAAACGACTGTTCCAGGGGGCCGTGACTGTGGATTCCATTTTGCGTGATGATTTGATTGAACTCGCATATCAGGCCGGTTTTCGCAGTGCGTTCATTGGTTTCGAATCGCTTGAAAAGAACAATCTCACGCAGGTCGGCAAAACGAGCAATTTGGGACGTTCTTACCGGGACGTGATCAAACGCCTTGATTCGCTTGGCATCATGATCAACGGCAGTTTCATCTTCGGCATGGATCACGACACCAAAGATGTTTTCAGGGATGTCACTTATTGGGCATTGGATCACGGCATAGCCACTGCAACGTTCCATATCATGACGCCTTACCCGGACACGTCACTTTGGAAAACACTGGAATCGGAAGGACGAATCATCTGCCGCGACTGGAAGAAATATGACACAAGGCATAGTGTGTTTCGTCATCCCGTCATGTCATGCGGAGAAATTGAAGAAGGTTATCATTGGGCATACCGGGAGTTTTACAAATGGTGCAATATCCGCTCAGGCTCACGGCACCACGAAACGATGCGAATGCGTTGGAAACATCTGATTTATGCCGGGTGTTGGAAAAAATTTGAACCTGTCTGGAATTTTATCATTAAAAACCGCATGTTATGCCATGCCCGGAAAATCCTGGAACGCACTTTGCAATGAAAGGCCATTAACCTCCACTGTTGCCAAGTAATTGCTGTTGCAGTAGAATTGCCCAAGTCTTGAAGTTCCTTCGTCATTGGAAACAACACCATGGAAATCACAACATTTGGTGCGATTTTTGGGCTTTCGATGGCGATTGCTCTCATCATCGGCAAAGTGTCGCCCGTTTACAGTTTGATACTGGGGGCGTTGCTCGGTGGGCTATTCGGTGGAGCGGGATTGCCGGAAACCGTTTCCCTGATGATCGACGGGGCAAAAGACATCATGCCCGCCACGTTGCGCATCATCACCGCCGGAGTGCTGGCCGGTGTGTTGATCGAAAGTGGTGCCGCCTCGCGAATCGCGCGAACCATCGTCAACGTTTGCGGCGACCAATACGCGCTGTTCGCACTGGCCGTCTCCGCCATGCTGTTGACCGCGTGCGGGGTGTTTATCGATATTGCCGTGATTACCGTTTCGCCGATTGCGCTTTCCATTGCAAAAAACGCGTCGTTTTCACGCAGCGCAGTTTTGCTTGCCATGATTGGGGGCGGCAAATCGGGTAATCTCATTTCCCCGAACCCCAACACGATTGCAGCGGCTGCGGAGTTCCAGTTGGACATATCCCGATTGATGCTCGCGAATCTCGTTCCGGCCATCGCCGGGCTTGTTTTCACCGCGTTTCTGGTCTCCCTTTTGCGAAAACGCGGAGAAATCGTCACCCATTTTGACGCCCCTGACAAACAAAAACTGCCGTCGTTCTTTGTGGCGATCATCGGCCCGCTGGTCGCCATCGGACTTTTGGCACTGCGTCCCACAACAGGAATCAACGTTGATCCTCTGGTTGCACTGCCTGTCGGCGGAATCGTCGGTTGCTTGGCCATGGGAAAGATACGACGCCTCAACGCCTGGATGACGTTCGGACTCGGCAAAATGACCCCGGTGGCCATGTTGCTGTTGGGTACGGGCACCCTGGCCGGAATCATTAAAGCATCCGCGTTGAAAACGGCAATCATCCAGAGTATCAATGTGTCAGGGCTTCCCGGCTTTCTGCTGGCCCCGATTTCCGGCGTCGTGATGAGTGCGGCAACGGCTTCCACAACCGCCGGCACCACGGTGGCTTGTCAGGCATTTTCGCAATCCCTTCTTTCCATGGGGATTTCCGCACTGGCAGGCGCGGCCATGATTCACGCGGGTGCCACCGTGCTTGACCATTTGCCGCACGGTTCCTTTTTTCACGCCACAGCGGGTTCCGTCGGCATGAATCTCGGTGACCGGCTCAAGTTGATTCCTTATGAAACAGCGGTCGCCATTGTCCTGGTGACGGTTTCCACGTTGATTCATGCTTTTTAAGAGACAACTATTCCGTACATGAAGAAAATGTTCAGAAAGAAATTTCTCGCAAAGAGCGCAGAGGTAGTAAATCAAATTTCTCTGCGTCCGTTGCGATTTCTGTGAGAAACAAATTCCTTCGATCTTTTTTGTGGTAAACCCCCTCATTCGGCGGCAATAATGGGGTTGATCGGGACGTAGCCGCTTTCGCGGATTGTGCGTTGGCCGTTATCGGTAAGGAGCCAGTCGCGGAGTTTCGCCGTCGGGGAATCAGCGGCAATGTCTTTTCGCGTCACGACATACACCTCGCTGACAAGCGGGTATTGTTTCGTGCGAATCGTCTCATAACCCGGCATCACGCCATCGACGGCCAGTGTGCGGCTTTCGAGGACATTGACCATGAAATGCTCGTAATGATAGACCGAATACGCGATGCCCGCCGGGTCTTGCACAATGGAAAGATAGGGTGACATCATTCCGCCGCCGCCTTCGGCGGTACGGCGTTGGTCACGAAACGCGCTGAAAACTCTTGCGGCTTGCTCCGGATTTGTCGATGGAGGTGTGTACTGAGTGTAAGCCGAGACAGCCGGTTGTGTCGTAACCGGTAAAGACCCGGATGGGGTGGGTTGAAAAGGGATATATTGAGCTTGTGGTACAGGAGTCACAGACTGCGTTTGTGGTACGTTACTTACCCCTCCCCAAGTCCCGTTGGGTTGTGTAGCAACAGGCGTACCAAAAGAATCGCTGCTTTGAACAGGAAATTGAACCGTATTCTGACCTGACACCGTTGCTGACATCATTGTTGGTGGTTGTTGAGGCAGTTTTGCGTATTTTTCCCGTGCCTCCGGCGTGACGACCATTTCGTCCATCAATTCACGACTGCCCGAATTGCGGTTGCGCTCATAAGGCGTGATGACTTGGTCAGGGCCGCCGTAGCTTTTCCAGTTGGTTGGCCCCGGATTGGCGTAAATGGAACGTATTTCCTCCAGCGTCAAACTTTCAACCGGATTGGTGCGGTTGACCAGAAAGACGAACGCGTCCAGTGCAATCGGTCGAACGTCCAATTCGACTTCCGCTTCCCGCGCCGCTTTCAACTCATCCTCCGACGGCTTGCGGGCGACAAGAATGATTTCCGACGGTGGAAAGAACTGGTCACCGATTAGAATCGTCGTGGGCCCGGCCGCCCCTGACGGCATGACCACCGATGATGTCGTATAAGATGTCGGATAATCAGTCGATGCCATATTGCCAACAGGAGGAGAAGCGTTCGGGTCAGCATTTTTTGGCGGTCCGATCAGACTCAGATAGGATTCATGCGTTCCCTGAAACCGGCCAAAATAATCGAAAAAGATATAACGCTGCCTGAAATTCGCTTTGTCCATGTCGGGAATCACTTGAAGCAAACGATATTGCATCGAAGCATCTCCTCCCCCGAAAAATTGCGTATGATTACTGGGAAATGTTCGCGCGACTTGCTGGTATTGGTTTCGATTGTTGAATTGCACGGTCGCACTGGTCCATTGATATGGAATCCCCAAAAGCCGGGCAATCACGATTTTCCCGAGAAGATCGCAACTGGTCGAACCGTCCAGCTCGGGGAAAAGGAACACGTTAAAATTCCATCGCGAAACGTCCGGCTCTTGCGTGGGCTTGAGCTTGGCCAGTTCCGCAAGCCGCGATTCCAGAATTTTATTTTTCAGCGTCCATAGCGCATCTTCAAATTGACGCTGAATCTGATGATTTCTTGCCATTCCCTCCGCAGACTCTTTGCGCTTGGTATTGAATTTGTCCCAATCGTTTATCAATTCCGGGGCGTCAGGCGAATAATAGTGCGTGTTTGCATCCTGGGGCGTTATCATAAACGAGTCCGTTGGTATCAAGACTCCGGAACTGCTGCCGTAAAATGACCCCGAATAAGCACTTGGCTGAGTAACTTGACCATAACTCCATGCGTGGTTCAACAAAACCAGCATGAAGAACCAAAAGAGCGGCAAACGTTTTTGGATTGTCATTGTCATGGAGTGATTCCTTCCTGAAATTGACGATTGCTGTAAAGAGGATAACCAGGTCGTTTTCATCCTCAAATGTGGTGATGATACCCCGGTATTTTACACTAAACCCGTCTCTGTGTCCATTTGTGCCGTATACCGAAGCCGGTTGAAAAATCGGTTCATTCTGTTTTGTATTGGTGGAATTTTTCGGCGAGGATCGAGCGCAGCTCGTCGCGGTACTTCGTTCGACAGCGGAAGAAGCTTTTGCACGCCGATAAAAATTCATCGAACGTTTCGTAATATTTGTTGTAGAGAATTTTCTTCTTGAAAAATTTCCACAACCGCTCAATCAAGTTCAAATTTTGCGAGTAACCCGGCAAAAAGTGTATTTTTATCCGCGAAGTTTTCAAACATTCCTTCACAAGCAACGATTTGTAATACGTCGCGTTGTCAACAATCTTCTCATCCGGATGCTTCGCTTCCAGCTTGTCGAACAAACACATCGTCGATTGCGAGTTGATGCTGTCGGTACAATCCGTCACTGTTTCCAGCGTGTCGATATCGACCGCACCATGAATATTCACCCGCTCGCGACCGCAATTCGACTTCAACTCCTTCTCGACGCCACGACGAATCCAACCAAAGGCCGGGATGCTGTTGAACTGCGGATGGCAACCGTCGCCGAAATACACCGGATCGTTTTTACCCTGGTTTTTACGGAGTTTTTCGTATGCCGCGATGAACTCCGCCTGTTTCGCCGGATCAAGTTTGCCGAGCACGTGCTTGGGCTTCTTGTCAACAAGACCGAGTCGATGCAGCAGTTCCTTGACGCCGGTCGGCGAATATTTCACGCCGTAAGTTGTTTCGATGTGATGCCGGGTTGAACATATTTTTGGTTCGCAAAAAATGCGGATGGGCAACGAAGTGTTACGGAGTATTGGTTTTGCCAGGGCGCGATTTTGGATGGGGATGCGGAATTTGACGTCCAATAGGAGTCGATTGGTGAGTTTGAAACGCCCGAAGAAATTGAAAGCGAAGTGTCCGCAACCGGCAAAAAAAGGGGAACGTGTGCGCCGACGTGATTTCAAAGGCGTCGGCAAGGCAAAATACGAGGATTAAAAAGGAAAAAAACACCGTGAAAACCTGCCTCTCACGGAATATTACAAAAAAAGGGACGATGAAACCAACGCTTGGCAAAAAATGACCTTTTTCAGAGGTGCCCTTAATGTATTTTTTATGGAGGCGAAATCCTCCATTGCTTTACTCGCGGAAATTTGGACAATCTCGATGTTTAAGCAACGTTGAGTTCGTATTGTCCCGGATTCGGGATGTACGACGGCTGGCTGTATTCTATACAAATAACTACCAACATAAGCGTTGATCACGGCTACCAATACACAGGGAGCAATGTTTCGCGTCTGTTGATAGTGCCGTACAAAGCCTCTGCGAGGGACGCATTACAAACATGCTCCCTTTTTCTAATGTCCGTTCATTTCGCAACCCTTCCCAAAATCGGCGGGAAACAGTTCCGGATGATCTGCGTAGTTGGGATCAAGCCACTCCTCACGAAATGCTTGGGGGGTTGCTGATAATTTTGTCATAATGATCTTGCGCGATCGGCAGTGTTATGGTACGTTCCCCGTTTTGAGACCACTTCGTCGCAGACGGCCCAGGCATGATTCACCTCCTTGTTTGACGTTGAACAAGGCGTATCATGGCTGGTTTTTGTGTTTTATGTCATTGTCAGTTTACTCATTTTGATCAAATGAAAACCCCTCAAAGTACGAAACGATTAGAAACTTTACATTGTCTGTTTTCGTTGCAAGTTCTTGACATTTCTTGCGCGAATGGCAATAATGACGGGAAATTGGCAACCCATTCACCGGAAGCGAGCCGGACATCATCCAAATATTCTTTTCCCAGGGAGCAAACTCATGATCAATCAGTTCGGGATTATCGGTTGCGGCATGATCGCCAGGTTTCACGCGCGGGCAATCAAAGACACCGGGGGCGAACTGGCCACATGTTACGATCATATTCCCCAGGCGGCGGAAAACATTGCAAAAGAATTCGGTTGCAAGGCTTGCGAGAGTCTTGATGTCTTGCTGGCCGATCCCAATGTCAAAATCGTGACCATCGGAACGCCGAGTGGGGCCCATGCCGAAGCGGCAATTGCCGCAGCCAGGGCGGGGAAACACGTCATCGTCGAAAAACCGCTTGAAATCACGCTCGAACGTTGCGACGCGATCATAGATGCCTGTGACAAGGCGGGCGTGACGCTTTCGACGATTTTTCCCTCACGATTTCACGATTCGAGCGTCAAAATCAAAAATGCAATCACGGCCAACCGGTTCGGACGGCTGACCATGGGCGATGCCATCGTCAAGTGGTACCGCACCCAAGGGTATTACGACAGTGGTGCCTGGCGCGGCACTTGGGAACTGGACGGCGGCGGGGCCTTGATGAACCAGGCGATTCACTCGGTCGATTTGCTGACCTGGTTGATGGGGCCAATCGTTGAAATCAGGGCACAAGCCGCGTTACTTGCCCATGAACGCATCGCGGTCGAAGACACCGCCGTTGCGACAGTACAATTTGCGAACGGGGCGTTGGGCGTCATCGAAGCGACAACCGCCGCGTATCCCGGCTATTTGAAACGGGTGGAAATCCATGGCGAGGCAGGTTCCGCCGTGTTGGAAGAAGAGGATATTGTCAAATGGGATTTTGCCGAATCGATACCTGACGACGCGGCAATTCGCGAGGCGATGACCAATCGGCTTTCCGGCGGAGGAGGAGCGGCGGACCCGGCGGCAATCGGACATCACGGTCACGCGAGACAGTTTGCCGACGTCATCGACGCGATCAATTCCGGACGCAAACCGCTCATCGACGGCCAGGAAGGACGCCGCAGCGTCGAGATTATCCTTGCCATCTATAAAGCGGCTGAAACCGGTCAGGCCGTTCAACTTCCGCTGACAACCGATCCGGAACTGACTGTTCGCACAGCGGGCATGATAAAACGTGAGTAGAGAAGTATGTGCCTTTCACTGAATGTTTTCGCCCAAAAGCATTCGGACAGGATTTACAAGTTTTTTTTACGACAAGATTTTCAGGATGATGAAGAAAGAAAGCAAAAGGAGTATTCACTCACTCCTGAAAATCCTGTTAATCCTGTCTTAATATTTTCTGGCGAAAGCCTGAGAGCGGGAGATTATATGGGAAAACTTGATGTTGTTTGGGCACCCTGGCGGCTGAGTTACGTCACGGCGGAAGACGGAGAGAATGCGGCACATGAGCCGGTGCCCCGGGTTTGGGACGATGGTGACCCAAACTGCTTCATCTGCCGGGCGGTGGTCGATTCGGACAATGCGGATCGTTTTGTCGTCGGGCAATCGGAGCTGACCATCGCGATTCTCAACCGTTTTCCCTACAACAACGGCCATTTGCTACTCGCGCCGAAACGGCATCTCCCGACGCTCAACGCATTGACGCCGGAATTGCGGGCGGAACTTGCCGAACAGTTGAATTTTTGGGTCGGGGTTCTCGAAGAAATATTGCATGCCGAAGGCTTTAACATTGGTTTGAACCTCGGCCGGGTTGCCGGTGCCGGGCTGCCCGGCCACTTGCACTGGCACATCGTTCCGCGCTGGAACGGCGACACGAATTTCATGGCCGCGATCGGTGAAACCAAAGTCATCCCGCAATCCTTGCAGGCATTGGCCGAAATCATCCGGAAAAAAGCATAAGCTGCGTTCCAACCGAGCCACACGGCGATTCAAAACATCGTTGATAAAATGGGCGAACAACTCGAGCAACACGAAGACATTAATTATTCAACGAAGTTCGCTTGCAGGAAGAGTTGCCGCTTGAGGAAGCGAAGGTGTTTGCGGTGAGTTTGGACGGAGCCAATGTGCGGCTCAACACGCCGGGGCAAGAAGAAAGGTCATCCAACAGAACGTCCGAAAGATGATGTTGCGATGTCGCGTGAGACACCGGGTTGTTTCAAGAACGCGATGGCAGGCGTTTGCAGCCTGTACGGTGAAGTACTGGAAATTACGGACTCAATATAGCGACAACATCCTGTTTGTGACCGGCGGAAATGGCAATTTGGTCCATCAGATCAAGAAGAGCCAGGCTTTCCTTGGCTGCAGGGATGAGAACCTCGACGTGATGGAAAGCAATCCAGCCCTGCGGCGCATGTACGAAGAGCAGGAAATCCGCGTTGTCCATGACGATATTCTGACATTCGATACGCTGATTCGCTACGACTGGATTATTATAGCGCCATTGTCGTCCGATGGTGACACAATTGATGAAAGCCCTGGACCTGCTGAAACCAGGCGGAAAATGCGTCTGTTTGCTGAATGCGGAATTGAACCGGAATTCCCATACGGAATTACATATGTTGCTCGAAAAGCAGCTTTTGGACTGGCATTTCAATCAGGTCTTGATCCCAAAGGCACTGACAATCGACAAACAAAAGACGAACGCCGCGATTGTCAAAGTAACCCGGCCAGAGGTGGAGGAACGAACCAGTATTCTGCTGGAAAAGATCAAATGGGATACATGAGAGGAAGAGGAGAGGACCGCCAACAAGAAACGTGTGATCGATAGTCCTGCGATCCAGAACATGATCCGCAATTGCTAATTGGACCAAAAGGCAGGACTTGCTTTGATGAACGAATACGAGGCGATACTGTCACACCTTATGAATTACATTCCGTTCAACGGCGAGGCAGCCTATCGCGAAGCATGCAGCCGCAACGACCTGTTCGAGGACAGGCTGGAAGCCCTGTCACTGTTCACTTTGCCCGATTGAGAGCTACCCAATTTTCACCCTAATATTTTCTGTTTATGCTGTTATGGGGGTATCGACTTAGTGCCCCCTGTAGTATAATCGAGGAAAAATCGTATGTATTTTTGTTATGTGTGATAGCGGCTTGTTCGTCATGATCCAAGAATACCCAAATACCATGCGCGAGTTTTTTCAGATGTTCCCCGATGAAAAAGCTTGCCTGAATTACCTGATTGATATACGATGGCCAACTGGCTTTTTGTGCCCTATGTGCAATTTGGCATCTCAACCGTGGTTCAAAAGCCGGAACAGGTTGGCATGTCCACTATGTCGGCATCAAGTCACCATGACCGCAAACACCATCTTCGAGAAAACACGAACCCCTTTAATGACTTGGTTTGAGGTAGCCTGGCTTGTCACTACCGCGAAGAACGGCTTGTCGGTGAAAACGTTGGAGCGAACCATAGGAACAAGTTACCATGTGGCGTGGATGATGTTGCAACGCTTTCGAGTGGCGATGGTCAACTCCGAAAGGACGAAGTTGACGGGAACGGTGGAGGTTGACGAAACATTCCTCGGTGGCGAAGAACACGGCGGAAAAACGCGGTCGAGGTGCAGACAGGGACATCGTTGTGATTGCCATTGAGATTAAGGAAGGCAAGGGTTTCGGGCGGACTCGAATGCGTCATGTTCCCGATGCGTCCGGGGTTCACTCATCCCATTCATTCGGGACAGCATATCTCCCGATGCGACATGGATAACAGACGCTTGGAAGGGCTACAGCCAAGTCGGTAACTACGGCTATACCAGAGAAATCAAAAACCTTTCCGATTCAGACGACCTCGCCCATGTCCACATGCCTGGAGTCCATCGGATTGCCTACTTTCTCAAAAAACGTCAATATGGATAGTTTGGAAAGGATTTTATCGAGTTTCCGAATAAGTCTAGTCAAAATCTGGGACGTGGAAACCGGTAAATTACTCCGTGGTTTCCAGGAGTATGAGAGCAATGATTTCCTGGAGTGTGCGAGCGGTGTAGCCTCCGTCTTGTTTTCTCCTGATGGCCACCGTATCGTTTCGGGGAGTCATGATGGTACAGTCAAAATCTGGGGCGTGGAAACCGGTAAATTACTCCATGATTGCCGGGGGCATTTTGCCATGGTAACCTCCGTCTCGTTTTCTCCCGATGGCAAAAAAGTGATATCCAGTGATGCATCCGGGCGGATCATCGTCCAGCATATTACTACAGAAGCCAATACTACAAAGTTATATGAACACTATAACTTGAACTTGTGGTATCCAATTTATTTCACCGACGAGTATATCATCTCACCAGGTCGCGACCAAATGGTCAAAATCTGGCCGTGGCCGCGCAGTGATGAGCCAAAGATCGACTCTCTGGCCACGCTGTTTTTCAGCATCAATCCGGTGGGGGCGTGTTGTATTGAATCAAAAACGCCGGAAGAACCGTCGCTGATTTGTGTCGTCACCAAAGACGAAGATTTTTATACTTACGAAATCATTCCTGCGAAATCGTGACTCCCGGCGTTTCGTGACACTACATTCCCAATAGCAGGCGGTAATATGTATCACCGCCATGAACAACAGCACATCACAAGGAATTCGAGTATGAAATCCCAATGGTTGACCGGCGTTGAAGAACTGGTTGATGATGAATTGGGGCTATTGAAAGACAAACTTGACGTTGATCCATCGGAAACGATGGCGATCCTGGGATGCCTGGCATTGACCCATGAGGCGTTGACAGTGGAGCAATTCAAAGAGATTCACAAGCATTCCGATTTGAATCTGCGAAGTATCGACAAGGTGATCAAGTTGGGACGCAATCTTTTTCAATCCGGATTCACTGGAAAATCCAATGAACAACTCATATTTGGCCATCCACAATATCACCGTGCCATCCTGAAGGAATTGAGCGATCATGAAATACGAGAGTGCCATGAACAACTGGCCAGAGGTTGCGATCAGTGGAAAAAGATTTCTCGGAATATGGGACAGGAATACTGCCTGAAATACCGAATCGTGCATTGGTTGGGAGCAGTGTCCTCTCTTGAAGATTCCTGGCTGCCGATTGCCAAAGCCTTTGCCGATATGGAGTACATCCAGGAGCGATCAAAAGAGTACGGCTTTGCCGGGATCTACCACGATGCTCTTGAGGCCATGCGAGGTTGCTCAACGGAGAAACATCCGGGCAACGATTGGGGCGATTGGCCACAGGCATACCCACTGCCAAGTCCCAAGATTGTCCACAGCGTTTTCAAATGAAAATAGCTGCAAAAATCACGTAGCGAAACAAAATTCTGAGGAGCCGTGTGCGGTAATGCCCGCCTGCACGGATCTGTGGGAGCCTCGGAGGAGCAATTCCCGGGGCCACCCGGTAACGAGGAGAGAACATTTTTTACTGCATCTCGTTTACTGCCAGAAACCCGTTCTCTGCTACGTTCTCGGTCGTGGGTGCGCGGGAGTGCGCGTTTCTGCGCGGTTTTGCACTTTCGGGGTGGGCAGAAAGATAACTGCGACAAAAAGAAAACGGCCAGGAGTTTTTACGTAAACTCTTGACCGCTATAGACTTATCTTACGCCGATTTGACGTAAAGTCCGAATGGGCGATACAGGGCTCGAACCTGTGGCCTTCTGGGTGTAAACCAGACGCTCTGACCAACTGAGCTAATCGCCCACCTATCCCTTAATCCGGCAAAGGCAGTAAGGGTGGAGATTGTAAAAATCGTAACATTTCATTCGAATATTTGTCGCTAAAATAGGTAGTTTTGAAAAACGCTCAATTTGTGTATGGTTACCATTTTTCGTTGCCTGTAGTGCGTGGTTTGTGTAGCTTCAAGCCTCATCATGCAAGAAAAAAATCGGATGAAATGTTACTAAAAATCTGAGATACTCCTGTTGTGGTCTGAATTCATTGCTTTCCAACCGGCTTGCCGGGTGATGTTTGGAAAAAACGAGGCAAAACTTGCAAATCTATATGTACAAATCGGATCGGCTAACCTCTCCAATTTAATTGCTTACTGACATTCTAACTAAGTTGCACACAAATTCAATAGATTTAATAGTAGTTTTTCTGAATGGCTTTGGTAATATTCACCGACCACAAGGAATTTTTTTCGAGACACTAAAAAAACCGCCCTTGTTACGCCAACTCGGAGCGGGGCGAGACCAAAGCCGAGCCAGACCAAAAGTACGCCACACAAGCCAAACGTGGCGGCGGAAAGGGGAGGACGTTTTTTTGAGAAAAACCCGCTTCGGGCGGAAAAACCGAGGCGTTTTTTGAACCAAACCCCGTGAAAAACCATGCGGCAAAAAGTCGCCAGACCCAAGAAGTGGAAAAACCGGGAAAAAGAGGGAAGACCTGACGTCGCCAGATACGTCACCGGAGCATATTTCGGGCTTCCAAAATATGCTCCGGCTATTGACGCAAGTCTTTTTCTATAAAAGACTTATAAAGTACACCCCACAGGATTCGAACCTGTAACCTTCGGTTCCGTAGACCGATGCTCTATCCAGTTGAGCTAGGGGTGCGCAAATCCCATAAAAGCGAAAAAATAAATATCATTGACGCAACAGTTTATGAATATCACGACAGTTTATGAAAATCTCGTAGTGACACCGCGATGAATTGAACCAAAATGATACTTAAAAGTCAATACAAAGATTTTATCCAATTAAACAAAAGCCTTGTTCTATGTAAAGGGGGGATGTGGATCGTTATCCGACAACTGCCTGCTGCGTTATGAGTGCCTCAAGATTTTACGACCAAAAATCTGCCTAATTTCTTCCAAAAATCGTAAGCAATATCAACCCAGGAAGACATAATCAGGTAGCGGAAAGTGAACGGCATTCATCGAAATCCATGACAAGCAAAGGGGATGCGTAAAATCATTGCATGAAACGTTGAAATGTTGGTGAAGGTTCTGCACCGCGATAAACCCCGAATGTCAGCAAGGCCAACTGGGGTGGGTTACAGGACTCCCGAACACATTCGGAAAGGTATTCAAACGCCATTTTTTTGTACTCAGGCGGAATACTTTTTGCGGCAACCGCGAGACAGACCGCCGCGTCTTCGAACTGCTTCGCCTGTTGCAGGGCTTTACCTCGCAGGAAAGCAATCTGTGCCTCAAACGGACCTGGGATTCTAATACCACGAAGCGTTTCAAGTGCCTGTTGCGGCATCTCGAGATCAAGGTAGCCGGACGCTTCGGTTAACCGCTTGACAACACGGATAAAATCGCTTCGTTCGAAATTCATGGTGACACTCCCTCGCGCAAACGGATGATCGGCATTAACACCGGACGTTTCTTATTTGGTACGCACTCGTTCCCAAAAAGTTTCAAGAAAAATTCCTTATTCTGCGTAGCATCGACACATTGACAAATAAAATCGTGTCAGAGATAAAAGAATCGTACTGTATCGATAACAAAATATTTTCTCAAGCAATTACTGTGCCAAAGATTAACGTTAGTTTGCAACCCATTGTGTAATATAATGTTAATAAGATTTAATGTTGTGTACAATACCAATTCCAGTACTGTCAAAATGGCAAAAATGACAAATTTGCACGATTCATGCACAATTATAACATCGGCTTCACCACTTCACATCCGATGGCACTGAGCGAATTTTTCAATTGCTTGTACGTTTCTTCATCAGGATAGGTTCCGACAATCGCACCGCCTGAGCCTGCAAACTTGGCCGAAGCTCCAGACGCTCTGGCAACTTCGATCATTTTGACATGTTCCTTCGGCAATCGGCAAATCGAGTGACGTAAATCAAAGTTTGCATTCATTAAGCGTGCCAGCTCGTCATAATTCCTTTGATAAATGGCACTTTTCGCATCTTGCGCGATTTGGGCAAACTCTTTCATGGCATTGACTACCAGATCATCTCCGGCATCGTACTTAGCTCGGAGATTATTGTGGAATCGCTCGGTCGGTTCCCCGGCATCTGCTGAACAGGCAATATATAATGGCGGCACAAATTCAAGTGGAATCGGCTCATATTCGCCGCATGAAAAACCGTCAATAGTCCGCATGGACTCCAGAGAAAAATTCATAAATGTCATCCCTTCATAAACTTGCGCAACACGGTCTTGTAACCCGGCCATGATTCCCAGTTCGTCGCGTTCAACGGAAAGCACGAGTGATGGCAACACATTTTTCGGAATTTCCACACCGTAAAAATCAAGTAAGCAGCGAAATGTCGCAACAATAATTGCACTGGAACCCGCCAAGCCGACCTGTCGTGGGATATTTGTTTCGTAGCGTATTGAAAAATTGTCAGTTTTCAGCTTGATTCCAATTTTTGTGCAATAATCATAAAATCCTTTTATCGTCGCCTTTATCAATCGCACACCACCGTAATAGCCGTGCAGACGCACATCGCCTGCCAAATCGGCAATGCTTTGGAAAATGCTCATATCGTTGCGACTGGCAACTATTTCGAGCCGGTCCCATTCGTACAAAGTGACTTCCGCCCAATAATTACGGACGATCATCGAAAGGGTTTTTCCGTGATACCCATCGGAGGGATTCCCAGCCAAGCCCACTCTGGCATAGGCGAGTCGTCGAATGATTTCCATAAGAGTTTGTGATGTGAAGTGAGGTTTGACTCAAAAAGTATAACGATTTTTGTAGTCAATTAAAGCATATTCGCCTGGAAATGTCCAGATTTGACGGACAAAACGCCGCTTTTTTGAAAAGGCACTTCCCAAAAATCAGGTTGACTTGACAAATCCAATTTCTGATTATAACGGATTATGTGTTTCCACCGTTCCAGGTGTAGAAATAAACTTGACTGATAAACAAATACAAAGAATACACAAGCGAGTCAACGTGATTTTAATTGCCCCCCCAATCTCTCTCACTTGACAACCAGTTCTTGAACACTTGGAAATTTTTTTCGTGGCATTTCAGCCGAATATGAGTGTGCAAAGCAAAATACCGGTGTCGAATCGTTTGAAAGCTGTTATAATTACCAGCGTATGGGCAAAACCAGGATTTCAGCAATTGACGTTCAGGAGTTGCCAGCGGGATAACAGTTTTGACGCATCCCAATTGAAAGTGAGTTTTCCATGTTTCGATTTCCATTTGTTTTATTGTTATTGTTTTTCATGGTGTCGCTTGTTCCGGCCGATGACGTGAATCCTGATTCGGTCTTGGAATGGGAGCTTGCCAATGAAATGAAACCCGGCGTATGGGTCCCGCTATGTCATTTGGAAAATACTTCGGTTGGAGAAACCGGAATATTCCGGGGAACGATCAACGGGTTCGACCCTTTCATTGGAATCACCGGAATTGAAGTGGCGGTCGGGCCGTTTCAATACGTGGAATTTCAAATGAAAACCAACCATCCCGGCCAGGGGGAGCTCTTTTATTCCGGTGATTCGGAGCCGGGATATAGCGGGTTCACGCAATCCAAAAGCCATGCCTGGACCGTTTTGGCGGATGGCGAATGGCAGACTTATCGCCTCTACCCGGATTGGGCTGTGGAAGGAGTGATTCGGAAATTGCGGCTTGATTTTCCGCCGCTTGTCGCTGAAGAAGCCAATCCCCCCCAGGTTGTAGTCCGGTCGATTCGCGTTGTCACTCCCGTTTTGAAACCATCCGAAGACATTGTCCCGGATTGGGACTTCAGACGTTCTGCTCAGGGTTGGACGACACTGGACGGTCCCATCTCTCTGAATGACGGGATGACTTGGGAACCCCATGATGGCACCTTGCTGATGGAAAGTGACATTTTCACGTTTTCCCTGGAAACGAATCATCCTTGGATTTCGATGGAACTGGCCGGTGACAAGTTGCAAACCGGCCGCTTCGAATGGATGACCGAAGAAGGAAAGGTAGGGAGTTTCGATTTCCCAGTGATTGCGGACGGGAAATTTCACTGGTACAACATCGACACATCCAAAGCCAAAAAAGCCATCACAGGCAAGAGACATCTTTTCAGGCTTTCTCTTCTGCCGTCGCCTCATTCCGATTGTCACGCCATTGTCCGACGGCTGATCATTTCCGAATCCCCGCAGGGACCGGCGGAAGTTGTCCTGAACCATTGCTGGTTCTCCGAGCCGATCAACCGGGAGGGACAAGTCGCGCCGCTGTCCATGAAATTGACCAATGTGGGGGGAACAGCCGCCGACAACATGACAATCGGTCAACTGATATTTTCCGCAGGCGGGAAAATCGTTTCGCCCGAAGGCTGGGAGAACATTCCCGCCATGGGGCCGATGCAGACCATTGTTCATACCGTTGACGTCCTGTTCGACAAACCGCAATACGACCATGCGTATTTGCGTTTCGACGGGTTGGGAGCACCTCAGGGTGATTTTCTCATTGGCACGAACATCCTTCCCGACTTGAAACTTCCCAAGGCGGCTTATGTTCCCGAACCCAAGCCGGTTGAGTCGGACTATGAAATCGGCGCGTTCTATTTTCCCGGTTGGGCGAAAGCGGAGCAGTGGAACCGTATCATTGTGTCTCACCCCGAACGCAAGCCGGTCCTCGGATGGTATGATGAAGGCAATCCTGAAGTGATCGACTGGCAGATCAAATGGGCCGTCGAAAATGGACTGAAATTTTTTCTGGTGGACTGGTATTGGTCGCGTGGTCGCCAGCAACTCGACCATTGGGTCAAAGGATTCCAACAAGCCCGTTATCGATCGCAACTGAAATGGGCCGTGATGTGGGCAAACCACAACGGGCCGGGAAGCCATTCGGAAGAGGATCAAGTCAAAGTCACCCGATTCTGGATCGACAATTATTTCAACACGCCGGAATACTACACGATTGACGGCAAACCGGTTGTCATGGTCTGGTCGCCGGAAGGGATGGATGACGACATCATCAACATCGAAAAAAACAAGGGAAATACGCTCCAAAAGGGGGAAGGAGTCAAAAAATTGCTGGAGATTTCCCGAAAAACGGCAAAAGATGCGGGCTTTGAGGGGATTTGCTTCATCGCCATGAAATGGCCGGAAGCCTCGACCGAAGTCCGGCACGTCCAATGGCTTGCCGATGCCGGATTCGACATGACGTCCATCTACCATTTCATGCACCATGGCGGCAAGGCGTCGAATCCGATGCGATTCTCCTTCGATCTTGTTGTCGACGCCAACAAGCTCCAATGGGAAGAACTTCAGAAAACCGACATCCTTCCGTTTTTGCCGAATCTTTCCACCGGCTGGGATTCCCGTCCCTGGCACGGCGACGAACAGGTGATTATCGACAATCGGACAACGGCAGGCTTTCGCGTGATTTGTGAAGATTTCGCGGAATTTTCAACCCGGACCGGAATCAAGCGGGCCATCCTTGGACCGCTGAATGAATGGGGTGAAGGATCATATATCGAACCGAATCTTGAACACGGTTTCGGGATGTATGAGACTCTGCGCGAGGTCTTCTGCAAGGAACCGCCCGAAGGATGGCCTGTCAATTTCGCACCGCACGATGTCGGTCTTGGCCCCTATCATTTACCCGGGACAAGCAGTCCGTAGAAAGGGCAAAATCGTTCGAAAAATCAGGCGATAGACGAGCGAAAGAGACATGGATGATGTGAGAAGTATTTTACCTCTTCCCTTCCTCTTTGAATTCCGCCGGAATGGCTTCGAGCATTTTTTCATATTGCAAATCCAGCGTGTCGGACGGCTCGGCAAGCAGATCGAACAGCGTTCGCGAGGTGGAGCGGCCCATATAAATTTCGTCGAGAAGCGTGACAAAGGCGTCACGGTAACCGCCTTTGTCGTGGTGCATGAGGAAATAACCCATTCCGCCACATTGCGAATACAATTCCTTCAGATAGGGTGCTCTTTGAAACGCGGCCATGTCGAGTTTTGCGATATTACCGAACGGCATGTAAAATTTACTGCGGAAAAAGCGGTATTTGGCCGCCAAAACCCGGACGTCCGCCGGGTCGCCGAGCACGAAGTAATTTCCTTCGCGGCGCAACGTTTCCATGTAAATGGCAACTGCTTCGGTGGCCCAAAAGTTGTTGTGACCGTTGAAACGGATCGGTTTTGCGCAGTTGAACAATTGGTGTGTGCCTTCATGAAAGACGGTGCGGTCCATCTCCCGTTCCGAGTTCGGGGTTCTGCCATTGTGCATGTAAAAGAAACAGTTTTGCGTCCGATTGTCGTAAAATCCGACGGAAATCGCGATATTCGGGTCGTTTTTTCCGAGTGCCGCCACATATTCCCGTCGGTCACGAAACAGCACGAATTTTAAACGCGGTTCCTTAAAGTGGAGTTTTTTGCCTTCCAGCCGCTGAGCCAACTCCGACGTTGATGCCGTGTATTGGATAAAAACCTGCTTCCAAACATAATAAAATTCCTCCAAACGGCGGCTGAGCCGGACTCCTTCCTCCATGCTGTGGTTGGTTTGCACGTCGTAATGTTCCGTACTGATCATCCAGCCGTTGTTGATGTTCGCATGTTCTTTGGCGTCTTGCTCCCGGCTGATCCATTGGCCGTTGAAATACCGCTCGCCCGACTCGTAGCGAGCAACATGTTTGGCCGGAATCCAGCCGAACCGCTCGTGATTGACTCGCCCGCGCTTCAATTGCCCGATTTCCCATTCCGTATGCCATTGGTCGTCGTAAAACTCGAATCCGAGAGTATTGCGCAGTTTTTCGCTGTCCGGGTCGGCATGAATCGCAAGGTGGATCATCTGCATGGCCAGGATGACACGCTTTTCCCGAAGCGCAAGTTTCGCCAATTCCTGGAGTTTCAGCGAAAGGTTCTGTCGCAGTGTCATCCAGGTGTTGTGCCAATAGACGATTTCCGCCGATGCTTGCCCGGGCAGGAAATCCCGCTGTTTATTTCGCGGGATATCCGGGATGTGGATTTTTTCCTCGACAATCGGCAGAATATATTCCCGCGTCAGTGTGGCTTGTGGCTCAAGGCCGTGTTGTTCGCACCACTCGACCAGATTTGCCGCTTCCTGGCGATATTCGTCCAATGCTTGCTGAGCGGAAATCAAAAGAAGGTCGTTCTTCGTGTCGAACGCCATAGCGTTGCACAAAACCAAAGCAGCGAGACAAGCCAAAACGAAAATCAAATACTTCTGTCGCATGGGAAAGTCGGTTCAATTTTTTCAAAAAAGAGTGGTAAAAACAATTTTTTGCCCTCTTTAATCTATATCTTACATCGGCTGTCATCCAAAAGCGAAGAAAATTCCGTGGAACACGGGATTTCGTGTTCGTTTTCCGGCGTTCAGGGAAAAATCTGATCATAACGGATTTTTCCCTGACTTGATATGATCTTCTGAATTTCCAAACAGATATTATGAAATCCCGTCGTGCGGGCAGAGGCGATCCACCTTTCTTTCCAATGCCGAGAGCCGGGTGTCAATGCTCTCGATCAGCTTGTCGAGCGTCTCGGTGATTTTGATCCTCGTCGCGTTTGTCGAGCGCGTGATTGGGGATGTTGAGACATGCACAAAACTTTCCAACCGTTCACGAAATGGTGTGAAAAGTTTTCGCTGTACCGGCGATTATTGTGTCATTTTCGGTGTTGGTTGCGACGGCGAGGACTCCGGCTTCACGCCGCAAGGTTTTGCTCGCTTGACGATACGACGCCTGTTGCGATTCCTTGCACACAGCGTCGAGCAGACCGGCGGTTATAGAAATGGTGTCCTTTCAGGACAATCATCCCGTCATTGCACCGGATTACCGACTTCATTCCAACTTATGCTTTCATTTCGGCAGTCACGCCGTGACTGCCCTGCCATTGGTTCCACAACTACCTCTTACCCGAGCGCAAACGTTTTTTTGACGTACCAGCGGTTTCTCTCATGCCGCGTTGGAAGAACACGGCACTGGCAATGAGCAGCAACGGGGTTGGCGGGATCAGAATGGCCAGTGTCTTGATCACGCCTTGCTGGTAACGCAGTTCCTCCTGACGCCGCACTTCGAGTTTCGTTTCTTCCTGCGTTAATTCGCGTTGCAACTCTTCCGTTTGTGCTTCCAGTCTTTTCTGTGCCGCCATTTCCATTGCCTTGACGCGGCTCAACAGTTCGGGCATCGTGAGGCGTTCCTCCGACTGTAATGCAAGCGACAGCTTGTCGATGTTATCCCGCATTTCCTTCTGGGCGGCTTCAATCGTATCCTTGAATTTCGCGCGGGCCAGCTCCCGTTGCGCGGCCACGTAATCGTCAATCTTGCGGGTCATTTCCTCGAATTTGTCGAGTGCACGGTGTTCCGGACGACGTCCGCGCACTGAGAGGAACCGCTCGTCACCGGCCAGCGAGTCAATCGCGTTCATAATAAACGTCACGTTGTCGAACGTGAAATTCGTGCCCAGCCGTGAGTCACTGCCTTGTTGCTGGATCGCGTAAAACACCGGCGTCACCATATCGACATCGGCAACGAGAATCACGTTGATCTTCGTCGGAACCGCCGCATTCGGTTGGTCGTCATCGGTTTGCTGAATGATCGGCGGAAGTTCACCGGTGATACGAACGGCCAGGTCGTACTGGTCGGCGTCCTTCACCACAGGACGGCTTTCGTCCGGCGACATGGTTCGCGATCCAAACCCGACGCGCCCCATGGGGAAAATGTCAACCCGTTCGACGTAACCATTCGCCCGGGTTGTCCAAATCAACGGCTTGACCTCAAAGTTCGACTTCTTCAGATCGTTGATCGAACCGGCAAAAGGCAACAGGACGTGCCGTAACATTTGCGTCGTCGGGTCCTTGAGCGAAAACGGACGATGTTGTCGGTCTTCCGGCTTGTTGGGATCGTAGGCCAAAAACAGAAATTCCTGCGGAATGCCCCCGGCAACACCGCGTATCGGGTTATAATCCGAGCGCGGTACGCGCCGCGTATTGAATTCGACGCCAAGCATTTCCCAAAGCGGTTCAATGTTCCCCTTGGGGAGCGGCTGCTGGTACAGGTTCATTGGCGAACTGCCGCCCGGCGTTTTCGGGTCAACCGTTCCCGGCAAACCCGGAAACAAATAGGGCAGAGGGTCTTCAAAAATCAGCACCGGCTGGCCGCGACGCACCATATCGATAAAATTCATCATGTCGTTCGGGGCAAGCGACGAAGGTTGCACGGCCAGCACGACATCATATTTTTCTGTGACCGGCAATTGCAGGTCAACCTCGGAAACAACATACTGCTGTGAGAGGTCTTCAACGATTGGCCACGGCATGGGCGGTCGCATTGTGCGGAAGTCAAACTCGCCCATGACCTGCGCGTCGGTTTTGAGAATGCCGATTTTTTTCTTTTCCTGCGCGGTGACGTGGCAAACCGCACGCACCAGTTCGTACTCGACCGACTGGCCGCGGTCGATAAACGGCAGTTTAACCGTGTTCAATCCCGATGAAAGCACCACGCCGAGGTAAATGCGTTCCGGCTGTTGCACGCCGCGTTTGATGTGGTAAACCGTGCGCGGCACGATCCCGAACCGCTGGTCGGCGAGCATCGCGTCCTGGGTGAACGGATCAATGCGGTGGATACGCGTCCGCACCTTACCCTTGCCGCGATTCTCGATTTCCCTGAGCAACGTCAAAATGTCAAGTTGCGTTTTGACGTAATCGTCGGGCACACCCGGACTGACGAAGGCCTCAATGCTGACCGGGTAATTCGGGTCGAGCGAGTCGAGTAATTTCAGCGTTTCCGGCGAAAGCGTGCTGAGTTTTTCCTGTGTCATGTCGCGGCGCGCGTCGAAGCGTTGCGCGATGGCACAAAGACATATTGCGATCAACAACAGCGAGGCACAGCGCGCGAAATAATGCGACCAGCCGTGAAACGCCTGATTCGCCGACCAGTGCCGCCGGCTGATCAGTACCATGCAAAGGTAGAGCATGACCAGCATGATCGACACGAAATACATAATGCCGGAAAAGCCGACGATCCCGCGTCCGAACGCGGCGAATTGCGATTCGATGCTGAATTTTCCGATAAGGTCGGACGTTTTCGCGGACACGGGCAGGACGTAAGCCCACTGCACGGCGACGAACGGGGCGTTGAACAAGGCACCGAGCAGATAGGCAATCGTCAGGTTGCCCGTCAGGAACGACGCGACCATGCCGACTGAAAGCATCATCAGGCCGATGAGCCAGAATCCGCAATACGTGCTGACGAACAGTCCGACGTCGGGGTTGCCGAGCTGGTACAAAATCGTCAGGTTGCTGACGAAGGAAAACAACAGCGAGGCGGTCAGAATCCCGATGGCGGCCAGGAATTTGCCGATGACGACCTCAAAATCGCCCGCCGGAATGGTCAGCAGCAATTCGTCGGTGCCCTGGCGGCGTTCGTCGGCCCAGATGCCCATCGTGACCGCCGGGATAAACACCAGCATAATCAGCGGGAACCAGGTAATCAACTGGTCGAGATTCGCCAGGTTCTTGTTGAAAAACTCGTCCGGCAAAAACGCCGCGATGGAACCGAGCAGGACAAAAACACAAATAAACACGTAACCGGTCGGATTGGCAAAATAACCGACAAAGTTACGCTTGAAAACGGCGCGTAAAACTCGTGTGCTCATATTCAGTGGCTAGTGATTAGTGGCCAGTGGCCAGTTGTTAATGGTGAGTTAGGAGTTAGCCGCGTCGCCCTGCGACGTCGGTGTATTTCAACTGTTTTGCGCGTCGCCCTGCGACGCGCATCAATCATTCGCAATTTGTTTCTTTCTTGATTTCATTATCTTAACATCCAGGAACGGACATAATACCAAATCAAGAATAATATAATGAACCACATAAAGTAGTGGTCTGAGTAAAAAAAGTCCACAATTCCCGAAATACTTTCCAGTGGAATAACATACTTGCAATGCCCTGACGTAACAATTACAAAAATAAAAATCAAAAAAAACTGCGACATTCTTCCACTGAACCGTTGCTGGCGTTCCGCATTTTCTTCGGTGATCTTGACCAGAAAATTGTCTTTGACAGGAAAAGGAAAACGGATTTCTCTATGATGCCACACCATGGCCAAACTCGCAAAGAACGCAATCAAAATATCAGGTATTTGGTGAAACCGGTCTGTGTAACTTTCCGGGAAAATAAACGATCCCAACGCAATTCCCCACAAGAAAAGAAGCAACAGCCCGGCAATGACTTCCAACACCATGTCAAAAGCATGCGGCTTCAGGGACATTCTCTCTGATTTTTGTGGTTCATTCTCCATTGGGGAAGCCTTGATCATTTCAACGGAATGTTTAGTTTGCAGTGGGCGAAAATATCTTGCAATCCGTTAGGATTGCATCGCTCGGTAGAAAACAACGTCTGCCCAGCACGTACTGCATTCCGTCAGGAATGCAACCACACAACCGGGAAGGGCGCATTCCTGCGGAATGCGGATATTGATATATGTCACGTTTTCTATAGAACGACGCATCCCTATGGGACGCAAACCGGAAATTCCGCTGAAATGTTACTCAATTATCCCATCTGAACTTATTTAATCAACTTCCCCGAAAGCAAATCCCATTTTTTCATGTTATACTCGGCTTCGGAGAGGGCACCTTTTTGCTGGAGGCGGTACAGGTCGTCCAGTGTTTCCAGTGTTTTTTTGGCAACATCCGGAGGACTGCCCAAAAACAGGGCTTTGCCTCGCTCAAATTCCTCCGCTGTGATGACGCCTTTCAAAAACAATTGACCGAGCTTCTCAACCTGTTCCGCGACATCGACCGGATGCAGCTTTTCCGGGTTGGTGATCTCGACCTTGACAACACCTGCACCATTCAAGCGACCGCCGGTGACCGCAAGCAAATCGTTGGTCAGTGACTGTTCGCTGTATTTCTCCGGTGCATTGGCAACAAGCCATTTTCCCAACCGGCGGACTTCCATTCGAAGTTCGGAATTGTTCGGGTCATTCTTGATTTGGCGTAACACAGCCTCATACTTCTGCTCATAATCGGGAACGATGACAAGGGATTTCCCCACTTGCGCGACAATTTTCACAAACACTATGAAACAGATGGCCACAAAAAACACCAACATGAATTCGAACATGATGTCACTCTGCTTTTTCTTGTTGCCCGGGATACATTTGTCTTTTACGACATTGGCGTTTGTCCGGAAATTGCAATGCAATTCATTACTGTGCCATCGCGTCAATCTGTTCTCTTCCGTTTCGCAATACTTGCGATAATAACGTCAATGGAAACATCTTCCAACAATGCTTCCCGTTCTTCGGTGTAATCGCTGAGGCCGTTTTCAAATGGCCTGGGAAATCGCGCGGTTGCAACCGCACCGAGTTCTTTGGTCAGGCTTCCAAGCCTCTTTGCCGGATATGACTCAAATCAGTATTCATCGATCACCTCGATCAGCCATGCGGGCGGATTGGCCACTCTGGTTTTCAATTTCAATTGTTTTGCCTGCTGTCTGTGTTCATGATTTTTCTCGTTGATCCATGCGTGGATTGCGATGCGTTCGTTGACATAAATCAACTTTTCCGAAAGCAAATCCCATTATCGATCAAGACAAGCAAAATGTCAAGCTCATTTTGGGTGGGCAACATGCACACGGATGAAACAGATTGCCACAAAACCAGTCTGTGAAAATCCCGTTTCATCCCTGTTCTCTGTGTGCAAAAAACACAAACATTTGTGCAAACATGGAGTATGTTACTTACGAACACTCACTATTGCTGCGCCGACTTCGCAGCATCAACCAATGCCGCAATTTCGCCGGATTCGAGTGCCGCGAAGAAGGCGGGCAGATCGGGGTAAATCGCGTTGCTGAGGAACCGGATGGCCCAGTTGGCCCGCATCGGGCTGATCGTGATGACGACGGCGTGATTTTTCCAGGCTTCCCACATTTCGATGGCCGTGCCCATCGACGCTTCCGGAACGAAGGCGATCAGCACATCGACCTCGCTGCCGCACATCCGGTTGTGCATGAGAAAGGTCTCGCGGCCTTTTGAGACGCCGTAATCCACAGAATTTGCGTGATATGCCAGCGGGTCGTAAACGCGGCTGTCCGGAAAATGCTCGCCGAGCCGCCGGGCAAGTTCCGCGCGATACGATTGATCATGCAATGCCATCTCGTGAAACGAGCCTTGCATGATCCCGGCCAGGAAAAATAATCGTGGTTGAATGGGCATGGGGTTGATTCCGTATTGTACAATAATTTATCGATACTCTGTGTGGTGGTTTTGTTTCACACAAAGGATTCGCGCAGAAATCAGTTGTTCGATCATTCAGAGCCGCGACGGTAACGAAGCGGTCATTCCGCTCGATAACTCTCGCGGCTCTGATTGGGAATGTTCACGTTATTCTTGCGCGGCTCCAAAGGCATTGAGGCACAGAGATATCTGAAATGCAAGGGGATTTTCTTCCGAGTGATACAAAAATGGTGCATCCCCAGTCATCCAGTATGATGCGGAAATCTCTGTCCGTCAACTCCGGGTCAGGCCAATTTTTGTATCATGACGATGTGTCATATTATACTGTCCCACGCCAATCATGCAGCTTTTTAAGCAGGGTAGCAACCGGGAACATAAGTGACCGACTCAACGGTACCGTTTCCGAAAAACCCGTCGCTTACGCTCCGGGCTGCTGTTTTAAAACTTCGCTTTGATGGCGTTGTGGGGTATATTTATGGCTTGCCCGGAATATGACACAATGTAACACTTCAGCCGAATTTTTATTTGCATTTTTTGCATAAATTTACACAAATTACGCATCTGCACTTTCCAAGAATTAACCAGATGATAATCAATAAAAAAACTGGCCTTTCCAAAGGACCGGCTCTCGGTGTATCAGTTTTGTTGCTAAATCATATTTGCCCGTGCAGCCGATGACGAAGATCGTCAAAGGACAGCAAAACGCCGTATCCCTGTTTGAAAAATTCACCGGATTGCTCGCAAGCAAGTGACCCAAAAAAACGCAACCGTTTTTTCTTTCGCTGGTGCTCGGTACGTTGTTCGCCATCGCACGACGGCGAACCGTCACACAATGGCTCAAGGCGGCACAGGCTTGCGACGACTTTCGACAAGTATTTTACCATATCCCTGTGCAAGGGAGATGAAATTTTTGATGCGATGACCGGGATCATCATCAAACGGCTCAAGCCCGTCATTGCAACGGCAGCAACGATTCGTCTCGTGCTCGACGATTCGCCGACCAAACGTTACGGTCGCAAGATCGAAGGTGCCGGTTATCATCACAATCCGACGCCGGGTCGCACGAACGCGAAAACCTGTTTCGGACATTCATGGATCGTCGCCGTATTCGTGCTGACACACCCGGCGTTCGGCGAAATTTCGTTGCCCATCGCTGCTGAACTTGACTTGCGTCATAAAGAAATCGACAAGTTACAAACAAAATCCAACCGGAAGTTTCAAACCAAAACCGCGATGGCCGTTGCGGTGGTGGAGCACTTGGTGCCGAAATTTACGGGGTTTGGCAAGCCCATTGAAGTGATCGTTGATGGTGGCAATCACTAGCGTCCAATGAACTGAAATCAAAAGTGATATAAGGTATTGAAATTACAATAAATGCAACCGTTCACGGGCGATGAGCTTCCCAGAGGCGGAACGACAGTTCCATTTTAGTGGTCAA
>Ga0099364_10002850_pt1 | contig 27313 bp, 25 predicted proteins | sample TergutTh196P3_FD_73070 | JGI IMG/M metagenome (GOLD analysis project Ga0099364, IMG submission 73070) | Microcerotermes parvus P3 segment gut microbial communities from Pointe-Noire, Republic of the Congo - Th196 P3 | ecosystem: Host-associated > Arthropoda: Insects > Digestive system > Gut ... | reverse complement strand
AGTCAAAATGCTGCCCGGGAAATTTTTTATGCATCTCATCAAACAGCCAGCCTGTTCTTAATGAAGCAATCCCCTGCTTCATGGTGGGAGAAAAATCCTTGGGAAAATAATCGTAACATTTGACAACAAGGAATTGTGAAGCTGCACCGGATACAAGATTGCGGTTCTTTTCAAAATCCACATCAGGAAATATTGTTTTTGTATCAGCAATTCTTTTTTTCTTGTCTTCGACTCCGGTTATTTTTTCCAGAGATGGCAGCAATTCAAAATCTTTTTGCTCAGAGGCAAACCAGCATAAAGGACAAACTGTTGCAGTATAAATTAACGGGTATACATCACCGTATTTTAAAGAAGGTTCGTAAAGCCTGTGGAGTTCATCAGTCAGCTTACCGGCAATAAGCCTTCCTCCTCCGGTTAAAAGCTCTTCCCTGTGAAACGAATATTCACAAAGAGGGCACGTATATTGCTCTTTAGACTTAAAAGATACTTTAGCTTCTTTTTCTAAATATTTCATCTAACATAACCTCATTCATTTTTATTCCGCCAGATCAGATAAAACAATATCAGAAAAGGCTTTCCAAAATGACAACAGCAACAGCATTTTCCTTTTCATGTGTAAGGGAAACATGGATTTTTTTGGCTCCGCTCTTTTCAAAAGCAGCCAAAGCAGTACCAAAAACTTCTATCTCTGGTTTACCATTATGCCTGTTTTTTACCATTATGTCTTTTAAGACTATACCGGCCAGCCCTGTACCCAGGGCTTTACCAAATGCTTCTTTTACTGCAAAACGGGCTGCCAAAGATAAATTAATGCCGCTGCCCTTTGAAAGCGCGTCATTTAATTCAATGGGATGAAAATACCTATCCAATATTCGCGGAATATTTCTCCATCGCTCCATACGGCTTGCATGAACAACATCAATCCCAATACCGCTTATCATTCCATATCTCCTGTTCCGCTGCCTCTTACAACAACTGTTAGATCAGGAGGATCAATACTTAAAAAAATATCAGGCAAGGCACTAGATTCTATATTCAGCACATAGACTCCAGGTTCTGTAATTTCAGAACAATTTACCCATAATAATCCTTCCTGTAAAACAAAGTTTTCAAGCGCATAGCTGTTTTCACTTTCAAGCTGAACAGAAACAAAATCATTATTAGGTTCTACATATAAACCCTGATTAAGATAAAAAAACATTACAGGAACCTGATGTATTCTGCGCACATTTACCAGTCTTGAAACAAAACCTCTGAATTCAGTCACTCCTGCTCCCCTGATTACGATTAACGGATCATGGTTAAGAATACTTACGGTCTCTGAAAAATCCTCGTTCCTGTTATTAAGACGGACAATATCTGTATAAAGCTCTGTTATACCGTCAACTATACTTGCAGGACCATCTATTGATACAAGCGGAGGATTAAGGGTATATGAATTAAAAACATGGCCTGGTTCAGTCTCTCCCTGTATTCTGGCTACAAGCGGTACAAGCTTGTTGATTCTCTGGTCAAGTGAAATTATAAAATCTCCAGGCTCAGCCCTTATCTCAAGCGGAGTAAGGTCAAGAGCTGTTCCCCTTCTGCGTATCTGAACCACAGCTTGATAATTCCCTGATGTTTCAAAACGGGAAAGGTCGAGATAAGCCTGAATATCATCTTCAAGTATATGATAAATACTGTTTGCATCCCCCCTCAATGTTATGCGTATAGTTCTGGGATACGGACTTGAAGGAACAAGATTAGTCTGTGATTCTATCAAAAGCGGTACAGAAAAAAAACGTTCTGAAAGGGTACTCATGCGATGAAAAACAAACAATACAAGAGCAAGGGCAATGGAAATTACTTTTGCAGGCCAGTTATTGGCCAGGCTTGCAAGAAACTTTCTATTGCTCAATGAAAACTCCTTTTTCGTCTGCTTCAATACTGCCTGACTCTTCCGGGAAGCTGATATGTGAAACAGCCTTGCGCTCTCCCTTGTCCAAAAGTTCACGCAGTTTTCGTGTTACTTCCAGGGGTGTAAGATTGTAGTAAAGTTTACTGTCATAGGCAAGGCTTAAAGCACTGGTTTCTTCTGAAACAACAAGTACGACCGCATCGGAGTTTTCTGACATGCCAAGGGAAGCCCTGTGGCGTGTACCAAAACTTTTTTTTATATCCTGCTGATCCGATAATGGTAAAAGACATCCGGCAGAAACTATTCTGCCGTTCTGAATTACCATAGCGCCATCATGAAGCGGTGTAGCAAATTCAAATATGGAAATAATAAGGCTGGATGAGAGGTCAGCATTTAAACGTGTTCCTGTATCTATTACATTTTTTATATTAACACGCCGCGGAAAAACAACAAGCATTCCCCTTTTTTTATGTGAAAGAATTTCTGCAGCAGTTACTACAGCTTCAAGCTGACCAAGACTTGGTTTTGAATCAGGTCTAAAAAACTCACCCTGCCCCATGCGGATAATTATTTTTCTAAGTTCAGGCTGGAAAATTATAACCACAGCAATAAATAACCCGGGAGCAAGTATATTCAGTATCCATTGCAGGGTTCCAAGCCTGAAAAGAACTGCCAGCCCGTAAACCAAAGCCAAAACTGCTGCGCCTCTTAAAAGCTGGACAGCCTGGGTTTTTGCCAGAAGTTCATAAGCTTTATAAATCAAAAAAGCGAGGAGAGCAACATCCAGTAAAGGACGTATCATATCGTAAGCTGAACTAATCCTCTGTAACCATTCCATTTTCTTTTCCCTGATATCCGGCTTTCTTTATGGCATCTAGTACTTTGACCATATCAAGGCCTTCTTTTACATCATGAAGGCGGATAATATCAGCTCCAGCCATGACTGCCGCAGCAGCTGCGGCCAGGGTTCCGGCAAGTCGCTCTTCTACTGACCGTCCTGTTATATCCCCGATAAATGATTTTCTTGAAAGCCCTATCAATAAAGGATAACCCTTTAGCTTAATTTCCGCAAGATGAGCCATTAGCTTAAGGTTGTCTTCAGTACTTTTGCCGAAACCTATACCTGGGTCAAGAATAATATTTGACTTTTTTATCCCGGCTTTTTCTGCCCCCTCTGCAGCAGAAAGCAGGAACCCGCTTACTTCTGAAACAACATCCTTGTATACCGGGTCAATCTGCATTATTTTGGGTTTTCCTTTCATGTGCATTAAAATAACAGGGCAGTCGCATTGTGCACAAAGAGGAGCCATCTTTTTATCATCATCTAATGCTGAAATATCATTTATAATATCAGCTCCCTCATCAAGGGCAGCTCGTGCAACAGCAGCCTTGCGTGTATCAATGGAAACTGGCAGCTTTGAATATTTTCTGAAACTCTTTATTACCGGGATTATTCTGATAAGCTCTTCACTTTCATCAATATAATCAGAACCAGGGCGGCTTGATTCAGCTCCAAAATCAATAATTGATGCACCTGCCTGCTCAGCTTCAAGAGCCATATCAACTGCCTTCTGTGCATATGCCTGTGACGATTTATAAAATGAATCGTTATTACAGTTTACTATGGCCATAACAAGAGCAGGACCTGAGAAGTCAAGACAATAACCGCCGGGAAGTGGTATTTTTTCCAGCTTCATACTTTTGCCAAAACACTAAAAGGAACTGGCGTAATAACAGTCATATGTATGACTGCAGCAGCAATGCTTTCTGCATCAAGATTATGTTTAAAAAGAAGCTGTCTGCGTGTCCCCAAAAAATCATTTTCCTGTGATACGCCGCAAATTTTAATTTTACAAAAACAGCCTTTTCTCAAAGACAACTCGCATATGTATTCAGCTATTCCTCCAGCAACTATACCTTCTTCTGCTATAATAATATTCGCATAACTGTTTAATATACTTACAAGATAATCTTCATCAATGGGTTTAATAAAACGCAGATTATAAATATCTACAGAAATTCCTTTATCATCAAGAAATCCTTGAGCTTCTTTAACTTCGCGAAAGAGGCTTCCTGTAAAAATAATACAGTTGTCACTGTCTTCGCTTCTGTTGTTAATAAACACACCCCTGCCTTCTTCAATATCCAGTGAAAAAGCCGGAACACTATCAGGTACATTTTCCTTTGGATAGCGTATAATTAATGGGCCATTATGCTTTAAAGCCCATATAAACATTGCTTCTAGTTCCTCTGCTCCTGCAGGCGCCAAAATTGTCATATTGGGTGCAGCGCGGAAAAGGCTTATGTCATAAATTCCCTGATGGGTTTCACCGTCATCACTTACAAAACCTGCCCTGTCAAGTGCAAAGATAACAGGCAGATTCTGAAGGCATACATCATGGATAATCTGGTCTAAAGAACGCTGGATAAAAGTAGAGTAAATAGCTACAACAGGCCGCATGCCTTTTCTTGCAAGTCCTGCAGCAAAAGTAACAGCGTGTTCTTCTGCAATGCCAACATCAAAAAAACGTTCTGGATTATCCTGTTTAAAGGAAGTAAGACCTGTTCCTTTTTCCATTGCCGCAGTGATTGCTGCAATGCGCTTGTCTTGCTTTGCTGCATTATGTATCGCATTGCCAAAAACTTCTGTAAAACAAAGGCTCTCCTGTATGGTGTTAGACGAAACACCATGATAGGCTTCAGGTTCATCTTCTGCAAGGCTGTAACCCTTGCCTTTTTGAGTAATAACGTGAATTACAACAGGCTTAGCAAGATTTTTGGCATCCCTTATAACACTTGAAAGCAGCCTTATATTATGACCTTCTATGGGGCCTACATATTCAAAACCAAGGTCTACAAAAAAGTTATCAGAATAAAAAACAGCTTTAACTGCACGCTTAAGCCTTACAACCACATCAAAAAACAAATCTCCAAGATAAGGAATTCTTTTAACCATGGCATCAAATGTTCTGCGGAAAAGCTGGTATTTGGCTTTCATGGAAAGGCGGCTTAAGTATTTGGAAAGCCCGCCGACATTTGGACTGATGGACATTTTATTGTCATTTAGAATCACTATAAGAGGAAGCCCAAGCTGACCTGCATGGGAAAGGGCTTCAAAAGCAAGGCCTCCTGTAAGAGCCCCGTCTCCGATAACTGCTGCAGCGCAGTTTTTTTTGGATCTATCAAGAATATTCTGGGCTGCAAGAAGCCCCAAAGCAGCGGAAATCGAGGTAGAAGCATGGCCTGTGTTAAACCAATCATGGGGACTTTCGGTTTTTTTTGGGAATCCAGCTATGCCGCCCTGTGTACGCAAGGTAGAAAAATCCAAAAACCGGCCTGTAATAATCTTGTGGGTATAACACTGATGACCCACATCCCAGACTATCATGTCTTTAGGTGAATCAAGCTCGCGATGCAGAGCCAAGGTCAGCTCCACCACACCCAAATTGGACGCAAGATGCCCACCGGTGCGGCTGACAGTGGAAATGATAAGTTTTCTTATTTCAGCTGCAAGTTTATTAAGCTCTGTAAAACTTAAAGCCCTTAAATCCTGAGGCTTATGTATTTTCTTTAGAGTACTTTCAAGCCGCACACTATTTGTTCTTGTGCCGGTTTTTTCTAAGTTTTTTCTTGCGTTTGTGAGTAGCTATTTTACGAAGTTTGCGTTTTCTACCGCAGGGCACCTAAATATCTCCTTTTAAGGGGACTTTTGTCCCCTGTTTGTCAATTTAAGCAATTATTTTCATTATGGTCAAGTGCTTCGCACTTGGATCATATAGGAAATTTATTATATTGTCCGCTAGCGCGGACTGAGATTCAACCCCTTCGGGGTTGGCTCTTTTAAGGAATGGATTATATGCCCAGCACCTAAGTTCTTAGGTGCTGGGCGGACGGGTCAACCCCTTCGCACCCCCCGTAAAAAATTGCGCAGGAACTCTGCTTTGCGGAAAAGGCTGTACAACAAGCGCTTATACGGATAATCCCAGGCACCTGGGCGGTGGATTATGCTGCCGCCAAAACCAGTTTTAAATCTATAAAGCCCTGACAAGGGATGTTTAGGGTCTTCTTTTGGAGGAATGCCAAAAAGATCGTAAGTCCTGCAGCCAGCTTGTTTTGCATCAAGCATTGCCTTTAACTGAAGGGCATAGGGAGCCATAAGGTTTCTTTTGCTATCAGAAGATGCTCCGTAAAGATATACCGCTTCATCCCCTCTAAAAAGGACTATAATGGCTGCAAGAACATCGCCTTCATGTTCTGCTGTATAAAGATGGAGCTCCGGAACACAGGTAATGGAAAATGCGCTTATGTATTCGGTCTTGGCTGCTTTTTCCTGATATTCCCTTGTATGATCAAAAAGTGTTTTATAATAATCAAAGCTGTGAATATATATTTTATCCCGTTTTGCTGTTTCCCTTAAAAGTGAATAAAAAATATCAAGACCCTGCTCGTCAGGGCGGCGTATTATAACCCCGCGTTTTAAGGCAAGCTTTGTGTTATAACGCCATTTGCTCTTCATGCCTTTAAGTATAGCTTCCTCTGTTCTATCAAGGTCAATAAAAACTGTATCAGGAGCCTGCACATGTGATACAGCCTTTAAAAAAGGCGGGTTTAATAAAGGAGAAGGAGTTTCCTCTCCAGTATAAAACCATGGAGGTTCAAAACGAATAAAAGCTGTATCATTTGGCAAAAATTGTTTTAAAGAATGTGCCAGTTCTTTAAGAGCAAGCTGTCTGTCTTCATGGCTATTCGGAAAATCCTGCGGAAGTTCAGGCCCCCAGGGAACATAAGCAAAAGAAACAAAAGAGCCAAGGCGGCGGCGGATAACAAGCAGGGGAAGACGCGGCCCCTGCTTCCACACTGCCTCAAAAGACCTGGCATTCCATCCAAACCTGGCTTTAAAACTCCCCCAGTACCCGGATTGTAAAAAACCTGAAGAAAAATTACAGGCTTCCAGGTCTGCAGGTATAAGATCAATAAGCCAGCTCTCTTCTTTCAATGAATTTCGCCTTTTGAAACAATATTTGTTTTTATGGGTTTGCTATCAAGAAGAAGTTTTTTTCCTCCGCACATAACAATATAATCATTGGCCTGGATTGGTATGGAGAAAAAAGTTTCGATATTTATTTCTTTTAAAGTAACCTGAGGCACTGCTTTATTAAATTCCTGGCCTTCAATACTGACCCTTGTTCCAAGAGGAACTTCCCCTGCATCAAGAACTTCGCATCTTTCTGTCTGCTCTCCGTTTACATCTGGAGGACCCAGGCGGTCTTCGGCAGCAAGGAGCATGCCCCAGCTTTCAATACCGCGCAATTTTGCGGGCTTTAGATTATAAGCAACTATAATACGTTTACCAAGCAATTCTTCTTCTTTGTAAAATGGCACAAGCCCGGAAACTATGGTGCGTGTTTCGCTCTCCTCCCCTTCTGAAAGCTCAAGGTTTATAATATAAAGTTTATCTGCTCTTGGGTGGCGTTCAATTTTTGCAACTCTTGCTACACGCAGGTCAAGGGTTTTGACAAATCTAAGGTCAGCTGGTTCAACTGGAGCTTCATCAGATTCAGCTGTATTTGATTCTGATGATTCGCGTTCTTTCTGTGAACCTGAATATCTTTCCCTTAATGCCTCGATGGTTTCATCCTCAAGTTTTGCAAAAAGAACTTCCGGTCTTATTACTTTTTCAAGACCGCTTGATGTTCCAAGATCATCCCAGGATAATTTTGGCAGATCTTCTTTTGTTTTTTTGTTATAAACAAGACCCTTGCCAAATGTATATCCAAAAAATTGTGCAATACTTTCAGCTGTCTCTGGCATATAAGGCTGTATCATAACTGCAATATCCCTTACAACAAAGCTCAATTTTCTTATAAGTGAAGCTGCTGCTTCAGGTCCATCCGGGTCATCTTCTCCCTTGCGCCTTTTCCAGGGTTCAGCGTCCTGGAAGGTCTTGTTTGCAAAAGAGGATAATTCAAAAATTGCACGGAATGCATCGCGTAGATCCGAGCGTTCAAAGCTTGCTGTTATTTTATCTTCATGTTTTTTTACAGTCTTCCAGAAATCATTATCTTCACTTCTTTCTTTTGCAGCGGGAATTACTCCGTCATAATAGCGGCTGACAAAAGCCAGTGTTCTGTTTACAAGATTACCCAGATTGCCTATAAGCTCGCCGTTTACCTTTTCCTGGAAATCCTTCCATGTAAAAAGAGCATCTGCTTTTTCCGGCCTGTTATAAAATATATAAAAACGCCATACATCAGCAGGAATTCCTGTTTCCATGGCATCATTCCCAAACACACCAATACCGCGGGATTTGGAAAACTTTCCGCTTTCGTAATTCAGATATTCTGAACTTGACATATGGTGAAGCATGGTCCATGTTTCACCTGATCCCAAAAGTGTTGAAGGGAAAATAACAGTATGAAAGGGAATATTGTCTTTGCCTATAAACTGAAAAAGTTCAACATCATCCGGGCTTCTCCACCAGTAATCAAGGAATTCCATGTAATCCTTTCCAAGCTGCACAGCAAGGTTTCCGGCAATGGAAATATAACCAGGGCATGCATCAAACCATACATAAAAAACTTTTTTCTCATAACCTGGTTTTGGAACAGGAATACCCCATTTAAGATCACGCGTAATTGCCCTTTCCCTTAGCCCATCCCTTATCCAGGATGATGTCATCTGTATTGCGTTGTTTGCCCAAAAGCCTTTTACAGAAGCTGTCTTTATCCACGATTCCAGCTGGTCTTTGAGCTTTGGAAGATCAAGGTAAAGGTGGTTTGTCTTTTCAAGTGAAGGGGATGTATCGCAGCTGGAGCAGCGGCTGTCCTTGAGTTCTGTGGGATCAAGGAGCTTGCCGCAATCTTCACACTGATCTCCGCGTGCATTGGAAGAATGACAATGAGGACAGGTTCCAAGCACATAACGGTCTGCAAGAAATCTGTCACATTTTTTGCAGAAAAGCTGTTCTATGGTTCTCTCGATTATATATCCGTTTTGATCAAGTTTTTTAAAAAGCCCCTGTACAACTTCTGTTTGGATGGGTGTGGAAGTTCTGCCAAATATATCAAAGCCTATATTAAACCACTTGTATATGTCGCTGTGAACCGTATAATAGCGATCGCATAACTCTCTGGGGCTTATGCCTTCTTCAAGTGCGCGTGTTTCTGTGGCAGTGCCGTATTCGTCAGTGCCGCAAACATAAAGCGTCTCGTATCCGCGCAATCTGCAGAATCTAGCAAAAACATCTGCGGAAAGCACCTGAATTAAATTCCCAAGATGAGGGATATTGTTTACATAGGGTAATGCTGAAGTAATTAATCTGCGTTTCATGTAACTTCCTTATGAACTTATTTTTAGGGAAAATCCTGTATCCCAGCTTTTACCGGGTTCAAGAGTAATTTTTATCATGGGCATTATTGTAGTAAACTGGTACTTGGAATCAAAGACTACCTTGAATATCTTGGCAGTAAAAGGCTTTGTGCATTCAAGTGACAGTACTGATTCATTTTTAAGATCACGGAATTCAAGAGAGCAAAGGTCTTTATGTATCTGTACATCCACAGACGGATCTATAACAATAGGGGACGTTCCGCTGGAATCTGCAGCTGATCCATAAAATTTAACAAAAGAATCATCCCCGCCGGAAAATGAAAAATCAAGTGAAGGAACAATAAAAAAATCTTCTGTATTGGAGCCATTATTTTTTAACATATACTGAATATGTATTGCATTCCTTTTAAGATGCCAGTTTTTTTTGATTTCTATATGGCCAAGTGGTTTGGTATCATTTGAAGGCAGATAAAATTGCACCTGTTTTTGCCCGCGATCAAGTTTTATATTTTGAAAAACTTCATTGCCGTTATATCTTGCACCATTTATACCATGCCAACTAGCTTCCGGAAGATTACTACCAGGGCAAAGATATTCAGAAAAAATACCCCTTCTTGATTTTTTTAATTCCTCACTTTTTTCCGGAATAAAGGTATCAATAAAATTCCAGTTTTTTGGCAGGTAATCAAGTTCAATAAGAAGCGCTCCGCGTGCTTTTATATATGAATTAATTTTTTCATCCAGAAAAACATATTCATCTTCCCCGTCAAGATCATAATCAAATATGGAAAGCGAAGATTTAAAAGAGCCATTCCGTCTGGTAATTTTTTCCGCTTCCAGTAAAGCCCTGTAAGCAGCTTTTCTGACAGACATATTTCCAAGCCCTTGAGGGTTAAAAAGAAAAGAATCTTGTGCTTTCCACATTTCTTCAAGGGCTGTCTGTTTTCTGGATTTATCTCCCTTAAGGTGGTTTATTAAAACACGGGTATGTATCATTTTTGCATAAAGACTTTCCGCCTCAGGGTATTCAGTAAGGAATTGTCTTGGAGAAAGATCAAGGGAATCTTTACTGCTGCCAGAGCTTGTAAAATAAAGTCTTTTAAGTCCGGTAAGATTTCTGTAAATACGGCCTGGAGTTGTAAATTCAATATTGGAATCAGCTGCTGACAACTCTTCAAAAAAATGCCTGTACTCAATTTCTGCTTTTTCACCAGGGTTATTGGCAAAATCAGGAAAAACAGTAACAGGTCCTTCACACATAATTTTACTGTTTGAAAGAAGCTTTAACTGTTCAAGCATGGCTCCTGGTTTTTCCCCGGCAAGTGATGAAAAAACTGGGAACACGGTAACTATTTTCCCCTGATCTTCTGTAATACAGGGCTCGTAAAAAAAACCTGACTTTTGTACAGCATCAGCTTCTTTAAAATAAATCTCATCAAGAAAGGTATAATTCATCCCGCAGGCAGTAAGTGGGCTGACAATATTTTGCTCCCAGGCATAAGCAGGAAGCTTCAAACCCTGAGGTCTTTTTCCAAATTGCTTGCGAATATAGGTAGTAAGCATCTCAATTTGCCCTATTCTGTCACCAGGAGGCAGCAAGGACATCATGGGTTCATAAAACCCGCCGCCCAAAAGTTCTACCTGTCTGCGGTTTAAAAGATCTTCAATAAGAACAAATAATTCCGGATGCCGCCTTTCAATCCAGTGCATTAAAACACCGGAATAATGAAAAACCACATGAATGCGCTGATATTGATAAAGGGCAGAGACTAAAGGTCTTATCTTTGAGTTATATAATTCTTCAAATACTTCTTCCGGAGTTCCATTAGGAAGGTGATTATGAATTCCCAGAATAAAATAAACTTTACAGCTCATCAGTAAAAACCTTCAATGACCCTGTAAAGAATAAGAGCTGCAGCTCCAAAAACCATGGCCAATAATCCCAAAGATATAAAGACAAGCGGTTTTCCCCTAAAACTTGAAGGTACATCTTCAAAACCAGCTCTGCGCCGAATTTCTTTTACAAAAACCAATGCCAAAAGACTGCCCAAAGCAAAAAACAGTGAAAGTATAAATGCATCATAAAAACCAGATGCCAGTTTTGTTGTCAGAATAAGAGAAGCCGGTATCAAACCTTCATAAGCTGTACGACTGGAAAAAAGGCGTACTTTTTTTTGCTTTGGCAACAGGCGATCCTCCAGATATTCAAAACCCATGGCGCTGAGTGAAGAAATTGGAAAAAATAAAAAATAAATAAAAAATTCCCATGGCAGGATATTTACCAACAGATTATAAATTAACCATAGAAGAAGAACAGAAATAAAAAGATAAGCAATCTGTAATAAGGGGAGCCGATCTCCTTTACCTGCCAGATTTGAACCAATAGCAAGCTGTAAAATCAGGTTTAAGGATAACCCTGCAAAAATCGACAAGCCTAAAATGATCATGATTTATCCCCGTCATTATATAATTCTTTTTTAAAATGCCTGAATATTGCAGCCAGAAAACCCAAAATTATCAAGCCACCGGAAGTAACAGAAAGGATTTGAGCCGGAAAATATCCGGAATTGTTTTCTGCTACAGAAAAAACCTCGTAAATTCCCCAAACCCCGCCAGGAACAGAAAGGGAATATAAACCCAAAGGCTCGCGTATAAAAGAAACAGCAATACAAAGCAGTGAGAGGGCAAAAGCTTCTTTAGCAAAATGCCTGCACATCTTTCCAATATCATTGCTATCCAATCCTGTATTTGAAAAAGAACCGATACAGCAGGGAGGAATCATTATAATAAAGAACCAGGCTCCGGAAACCAAAAGAGGGTTTAAAAGACTAATAAAAAAAAGATAAAGGCTGCAAACAAAACTTGAAAGAAAAAGCAGAATTATAAACTTTCCGTTTTTTGGCATTATCTTTTGAGCAGAAAAAAAGATTAGGGATGTTAATATAAATGTCCATATAATTGCACCGCTGGAAAAAATTGCATATGCCAAACGGGAAGATGATAATATAATAATTCCGGCTCCGGCTAATGTAGAAAGAGGAGAATGAGGTCCCCAGAAAAAATTTGACTGCGTATGACTGCTCATAAACTATCCTTTAAAAAACCATGTTCTATGCGTTTTATATAAAGCTGTATGATTCCTGGAGAAATCCGGTTTAAAATTTTTCTTCCGCTTGAACTTAATGGTATAAGCTCTTGTACTTTCCCGTTTGTATTTACAATAACTGCACAGGGAAGAAAAATACCATCAGCAATTATAGAAAAGATAACAGCTTTTGATCCATTATCAAGAGCATACCAGACGCCCAGATGTTCTAAGCCTGGATTCAATGAGCCTGGAGGCAAAGCCTGGCCAAGCTGCTGTGAGTTGGCAGAATATATTAAAGCATTATTGATAGATCGTCTTAAAAAATCTGTTCTTACAGGTTTAGATAAAACCCAGCAAAGACATGAGATTAAAATAAGTCCAAAAATCCATGCAATCAATATAGATGTATCTTTTAACTTGTCCAAAAGCTGCTTGTTCATATTTTCTTTCCTTTAAAGAAACGTAAAGAATCTTCTATATATCTTGCAACAGGAAGAAATCCATTTATTAAAAGCACAGAAAATATTGCTCCGTATGCTTCACCTCCCTGGAAACGGAAAAGCCAAGCAAAAAACCCGCCTGCAATGGCAGACCATATACAGCAAAACTTTGATTTTGCAGAAGTTACAGGTTCTGCAGCCAGTATAAATGCTGCAACCATGGTTCCTCCTGTAAGAAAAGAAAAAAGTATATCGCCGTTCCACCATCCGCCGCCATAAGGTAAGGCACCTGTCATAAATGTAAAAAAACCAAATGTAGTTAACCAAACAGCAGGAATCAAAGAACGGTTTATGCGGAAAGCAGTAATCAATATGGTACCTACAAGAAGTGCAAGAATTCCACGATCTGCAATAATGCCAGGCTCACTTGACATAAACAGATTTGCATATGATAAAGGAATCTCTGCTCTAAAAAATGTTAAAACTGTACTATTTAAAAATGAAAAAATATTGGACATAAATCCATCAGAAACAATCTCTTCAGATAAATAAAAAGTGGAATTGTTTAAAGCATTATTAAAAACACCTGGCCAGGACAATCGTACAAAGAGCCAGCCTCCAGCTGCAGGGTTCAGCCAGTTTGAGCCAAGACCGCCAAAACAATGCTTTATAATCCCAATGCTAAAAATTATACCAAATACAGCAAAGGAAAGAGGCATCCTGTTTGGTAAAAGCAATGTAAAAACAAGAGCTGTTACGACTACGCTGCCGTCTTTTAATTGCGAAGTTTTCCCATTTTTAAAATAAAGAATAAAAAACTCTGTAAGCAATGCTGTTACTGTTACAGTTAACGCAAGTATAAGAGAGTAAAATGAATCATAAAGACTTGACTGGAGTATCATTTTTAATGCACAAAAACTAAGCAGCCACATGCGTACAGATGTAGAAGAGCTGAAATGAACAAGAGGTGCATGGTTTTCGATAACTTGATTTGCAATCAACTGATTTCTTAATATCTGATTTGCCATAATCAAGCCCTCCTTTTAACTGAAGCAATAATTGTTGAACTTAAAGGCAGCATGGAAGGACAAACCACATTACAGCAGCTGCAGCCATGACATTCTTCTGCTTTTGAGGCAAATATATTCTTGTCAGTTTTATCGGTAAGCCGTGATTGTTTATAAAGTTCATCAGGTTCAAGGCCAACAGGGCATACATTCCGGCACTCCCCGCAGCTTATGCAGGTATAATTTATCCACTTCTTTTGCTTTTCAAGGTATGCAAAAAGAGCAAAACTGGTTTTTAATATTGGCTCATCCAAACTTAAAATAGCTCTTCCGGAAAGCGGACTGCCAACAGCAATACGCCTTGGATTTCCAATAAAACCTCCGCACTCATTAAAAACCTCTCCTATACGCGTACCGATTCTTACTTTTAATATTTTGGGATTTTTTACAGCAGATCCTCCCACAGCAATATAACGATCCATTATGGGCTTTCTCATTCTTATTGCATCCTGAACAGCTGCTAAAGTAGCAGACCCCAAAATCATCATGGAACCCAGTTCAATTTCTTCTTTTTTAGCATAATGTTTTAACACCTGTTCCAGCTCTCTTCTGTTCCTTTGAGGATATTTTGAACCAACCAAAACCAGAGATGAAGGGGGATCCCAGTTCCCTGTCTCTATAAGAAAATCTTCTCCAAGTTTTTTTTCCTGGGCAGAGACTGCAAAAATAATCCTTGTCGCTCTGATGATCCTGGCCATAATGCGGCTGCCCTCTATTACAGCTTTAAGGCGTTCCCTGCATAAAACATAATCTGCTGCCAGCCATGGATCGTCAAAAACACAGCGCACAACCAGTGTATAAGGTTCACTCTCTTTACGAAAAGAAGAAATCATATCATAAATGGGAAAACCCTGGCCTTCCATCTCTACTATCCCGTAATCACCTATCATACGATGGAGATCATAGGGAAGCATCCCATCCCAGGAAAGATGTTCTTCTTGTTTACCAAGCTTCTCAAAACTCCCTTCAAGACGAATGACAATGGCTTCGATATTTTGCCCTCCTGTCATTCTCCAGGAAAGAAACTTTACAACCCTGCCTGGCACAGTTGCATGGATATTGGCAGATCCCGGTGATTTACCTCTGGCAATTAACATACCTTCCTTGACCATTTCTCCTATGGATACCAGGGGGAAGGAGCGGTTATTATAATCATCCACAAGAGGAATAATCGAAAGACAAGGGAGAAAACTTGTACCCGAAAAAATTCTCGATGGAACAGTCGGGTCATCATAGGAGATCCCTCCGCGGGATAAGGAATATACTTTCATCTTTTATCCTTTAAAATAAAAAACGGGGAATAAAGAGTAATAAAATCAATGCCACAGAAATCCATTCCTTTATAAAATCTCTAGGATTATCTTTAGAATCGTATTCATAGTTTAGCAGAAATTGCATAAGTCTTTCCAGCGGAAAATCCGGAATTTCCGGATCAATATCAATTTGTGCACTTTTTGTACCATAAATAAACCCATCTTCATCAAGATTATAATCAAGATATTCTCCTGCCAAAACCCCCATAGGTAGAAACGAGAAAAGTGACTGGAATGTCATATATTCATAATATTCAGAAGAAGATGGTAAATTTAGAATATTTTTTTGTTCAGTTCTCATAAAATAAGAAGAAAGTCCTGGAATAAACAGTAAAAAAGTACCTAAAAGTGCAGTAATTGCAAAAATTGCCATGGATTTTGGTAAAATAACAGATTTTTGCCTAAAATGTAAAATTACTACAGGAGAAAATGAACTACGGGCATCTTTTATTTTTCTATGTGTTTTTTTATTCCAGGCATATGAAAGAAAATTAAACCCAATAAAGCAGATAAGCCCAAAAAAAGCAGGTAAAAAGTGAATATCCAGGATAATCCCAAGAAAAATGTAAAGAACAAGTAAAACCACAATCCAGATTAAAGTTATTTTATATGGGCTAAATCTTTCTTTAAAATTACCGTAAGGCTCTCTTGTAAATAATTCTTTAAGAGGTTCTTTCAATAATTCATAAAAACCGATCAAAAGCCCAGAAAGAATTATTCCGGGAACAGCAGCGATAAAAAATGCATATATTAATGGAAGAAACAATAAAAAACGCATTTTTTCATTGGAAAGCAAAAAAACACACAATAAAGCAGCTGACTGGAGCAGAAACCATAAAATAAAAGGGTTTGAAGGTCCAAGTATTTCCATGGAAAAATACACTTCCCTTCCAGCTGCTTCTAGTGCATTGATGGCTAAGGTAATATTTCTTTGTACAGTGACATAATTTGCATTTTTTTCAAGGGGAATAAAAAAATGATTTCCATTTTCGTTTATAAAAAAAGAGCGAAGTTTTTCTGAATATCCGCTGTCCCTGGGGTCAAAAGACATTACTCTCTCTCTATATTCATCAAGATAATATCCCTTCCATTGACCAAAATCATCCATATAAATACGGGTAGTAGATTCTGAATAAAAGTCAGTAAATCCTGCATTTAAAAGCTGTTCAGCGGCAAGCCTTGAAGGAATTTCTTTATCTAAAGTAAGGATAAGAAGACTTTCGCTCCCTGTTTGAGGAGCTGTCAAAAAAGCTTGAGAACCTGGAGTACGCTCCATAAAAAACCAGAATATAAAAAACAAAAGGCAGCCCAGTATCAGGGAAAAAAAAATAAGAGGAATGGGGGGGCGGTAAACCGCTTTTATTTTCTTGCCTGCCCTATAACCAAGCATAAGCAGCAGCTATAAAAACACCAAGAAGAGAACCTACAATAACTTCAATGGGGGTATGGCCATGAATTTCCTTTACAGGGTTATAATCAAAATCCAGTTGTTCACTTGCTTTTTTACCCAAAAAGTTTAATAACCTTGCCTGCAGACCAGATGAACGGCGTACTCCCATTGCATCCCGCATAACTATCAAGGCAAAAAATAAACTAAATACAAACAAGCTTGAGCCAATACCTTCGTAAAATCCCATGGCAACAGCCATGGAAGTAACTGTAGCAGCATGGCTTGAAGGCATACCTCCTGTACGCCAGATTATTATTGCTACAAGCTCTCTTAAAGATTTCTTTTTACGGCTGAAAATTACAACCATCACTTTGATTATCTGGGCTAAAACCCAGCTGGTTAAAGCTGATAAAAAAACAATATTTTCAAATAAAGGAATTAAAGAGAAAGTCCTTATAGACATCATTATAGACATTAATTAACGATTTATTAGAATGAATAATTTGTCAAGCTATGATATGCTAAACTAATATATCTATGCGTTTAATATGTGCCCAGGATGATGAAGGGCGTCGGCTTGACCGTATACTGCGTAAAGCCCTTCCCCAGCTGCCTCTATCCAGTCTGCATCGCCTTTTGCGTAAGGGAAAAATCTTATTAGATGACAAAAAGGCACATCCTGATAATCGTGTTAAAGCTGGCCAGGTGATAGAAATCCGCAGTATTGATTTAAACCATGATAATTTAAACCAGAATAACCTATATATAGAAGAAAGTTTATATTCCAAAAATATGCTGCCCAGGCATGAAACTCCCAATTTAATTATTATCTATGAAGGGGAAGGTATTTTGGTTCTGAATAAACCTTCCGGGATTACAGTACACGGGCCAAAAAGCCTTGTTGAAGAAGTTTCCCTATATCTTGCCCCAAAATTGCCCACTTCTCTTTCATTCAAACCCGGCCCCCTGCACCGTTTAGACAAAGCTACATCAGGGCTGATTATGTTTTCAACCAGCCTTAAGGGAGCCAGGTTTTTTAGTGAAATGCATAAAAACCACATGATAAAAAAACAATACATTGCTATTGTCGATGGCATAGTTAAAAAAGACGTGACCTGGGAAGATAATCTATCCGGTGATAAAAAATCCTTAACAAGAATAAAAATAATAAAAAAAGCAAAAGCCCATACCCTGATTCTTGCAGAAATCTCAGCAGGTAAAAAGCATCAGATACGCAGGCAGGCTCTTATACATGGACATCCGCTGTCCGGTGATAAAAAGTATGGCGGCTCTTATCTTAAAGAGGGTAAATTTTATCTCCATGCTTTTAAACTTGATCTTCACACACAGTCGTTATGCGATATGCCAGCAACAACGGAGTTTCCAGGTGATTTACCCAAAGAGTTCACAGCGCCATTACCCTTATATTTTAAAGAAAAAATATTTGAGATTTTTGGTGATATTGCACATTTATTCCGTTAAGAAAAGCATTATCTGATCCATACAACCAGGTGGTGTCTCATGAGCATAATCCGGGTAAACAAGAAGCTGCTTTGGTGAGAGGATTTTATTGTAAACAGCAAACTGGGTAGATGGAGGGCAAACCTCATCAATCAGAGTCGCAATAAACAAGACATTGGCCTTTATTTTTGAAGCAAAATTTTGTACATCTATGTATCCAAGCCGATTAAAAACTTCTTTTTCACGAAGATGAAGAGGATCAATACGGCGAAAATAATAAGATAACTCCTCGTAGGCATTCTTAGCTAAATCCATCTCCCAAACACGCCGGTAATCACTTAAGAAGGGAAAACGTATAGCAGCGCGATAAATTCTAGGTTCCAGTGCAGCCAGGACAGTAGCGAGTGCACCTCCCTGTGAACCGCCGGAAACTGAAACCCGTGATATGTCAATACCATCCATATTCATTACAAGTCCTGCAAGCTGAGCTGAATCAAGAAAAATCTGACGGAACAGAAGATTTTCTGCATTATCATCCAAACCACGAATAATGTGTCCACGTAAAGTGGTACCCAATACACTGCCCATATCATTGGAACGACCAGCTTGTCCGCGGCAATCCATGGCAAATACAGCATACCCTGCACTAACAAAGCTAAGCTTGTCAAACCAATCTCCAGATTGATCAGAATAACCGTGAAAAAGAATAACAGCAGGTACAGGATCATTTGTCTTTGCAGGCCGTAAGTATTTAGCATAGATGCGTGAACCACGCACTCCGGTAAAAGTCATATCATAACATGTTGTACCGGGAAACTGCATACTGGCAAGTTGCAGTTTCATCTCTGGTTTGACATTAATCATCTCGTCCATTGCAGTTTGCCAGTAATTATCAAAATCATCTGGTAGTGGACTACTGCCCTGATAAGTCATCAATTCTGACAGCGGCATATCAATAAATGGCATTATTTTTCTCCTTATAGAAAATCAGTTAGCTTTTTAAACCTGTTGTAGAAATACCTTCAACAATATATTTCTGTAAAGTAAGAAACATAACAATAATCGGTAATAATGAAAGTACACACATGGCAAATAAAGCACCAAAATCCGATACACTGTATGGGTCAGCGAACATTTTTAATGCTATGGAAACAGTATACCTTGATGGAGAATTTAAGTAAATTAGCGCTCCAATAAAGTCATCCCATTTCCAATAAAAGGAAAAAATTGCACAGGTAATCATTGCGGGTGAAATTAATGGTAACATAATCTGAGTAAACAAACGTATCCTGCCACAACCATCAATTTTTGCAGCTTCGTCAAGCTCCTGGGGGATACCTGCAAAAAACTGAACAAGAAGAAAGATAAAGAAGGCGCGCCCCCCTAACTCGGGTACAATAAGCGGCAGAAAGGTGTTGACCCAGCCAAGGTTGTTGAAAATGATGTATTGAGGGATAAGAAGCACCTGAGAAGGCAGCATAAGTGTCATCATCATGCAGGCAAAGAAAAAAGTACGCCCCGGGAACTTAATGCGAGCAAAGGAGTAGGCAGCCATGGATGATGCTATAACATTTCCAATCACAGTAAGTACGGTGACGATAAGAGAATTTTTAAAAAAGGTCGCAAATGTATTGCGGCCAAATCCAGACCAGCCATTAATATAATTGTCCAGCCGCCACTGTTCTGGAAACAGGCGGTCTACGGTTGAAAGAACAAGAGAGCTTTCTTTGAAAGAACTAAAAAACAACCAGATTAAAGGGTAGATCATAATATAACCAACAACAATTACAAGTATATGAAAGAAAAAAACAGAAAAAAATCTTACATTAGTTATTTTAAATAATACAGGAAGTTTATCTTTATGACCTTGTTGGGTATACATATTTACTTTACTGTCCTGTTTTTTATCTTTTCTCCACCACTGCGGCTTTCATAAAATGTCCATACATTTGATGATTTAAACACTAACGCAGTTAAAACAGCAACAATTACAAGCATGATCCAAGCCATGGCACTACCATAACCCATTCTGTAATATCTAAAGCTTTGCTGATAAAGATATAAAATATATACTAAAGTGCGATTCATAGGTCCACCTTCAGTGATAATCATCACCTGGGTAAATACCATAAAGCCGCTGATAATTTGCATGATTAAATTAAAAAGAATAATCGGGCTAAGCAAAGGTAATGTGATTCGAAAAAACCGTGTTAATGTACCTGCTCCGTCTACAGTCGCAGCTTCATAATAAGAGGCTGGAATTTGCTTAAGACCTGCAAGAAAAATAAGCATTGAAGAACCAAACTGCCAGATATACAGCAGTACTATACTCCACAGTGCAGTATCTCTATTCGACACCCAACTGATGGTCGAAGGGATCCCTATACTGTTCAAAAAAATATTAAACACACCTTCTCTGGAAAAACAATACTTCCACATGACAGAAACTGCAACACTGCCACCCAAAATGGAAGGTAGATAGTAAACACATCGGTACAGTGCTACAAACTTGGATTTTCGATTGAGCAATAAAGCAATTAGTAATGCAAAAACCAAACGGAGAGGTACTGATCTAAAAACAAATTGAAAAGTAACACTTAAAGATATCCAAAACAACGGATCATTAAATATTAAATTGATATAATTTCTTAGGCCTACAAATTTTGGCGGTGATAAAATATTATATTCGGTGAAAGAAAGCGCAAAAGAACCAATAAAAGGTAGTGCTGTAAATACTAGAAAGCAGATGAGCCATGGCCCTAGAAATATATATCCTGCTATTGTTTCATTCCACTGCGTAAGTTTTTTACTTTTAAAGATGTTAGCTAATGTGGTAGAATAGATGTTATCCATTTTGCTTTACCTTTAATAATCCAATAAAAGCAGTCTCTGCTGTTATTATGATCAGATGCAGAGCTGCTTTATTGGAATTAGTAATTAAGGGTTTATAAGCACACGTGCTCTTGCCACATAATTGTTTATAAATTCAAGTGGCGTCATTTCATTGTATACCAAAGCCTGATAGTTTGTACGCAGAACAATCATTGCTTCTGCACTACCTACTGGATCAGGTAAGTTTGTAACCGCTCCTAAATTCGAAATGGTATTAATATAACTAAGCATATTGGCAACATATATATCCGACTCAGCTCTAAGCATGTCACGGATATTACTGTTGATAGAGATACCACGATCTGTACTTATAACTCTGGCACCATCAGGATTGTTAACCAGGTAATTCAGAACACGAGCTACAGCAGCAGGGTTCCTGCTATCACGGGAAATTGACCAGTACATATTGGCATTCAGGTACATACCTGTTTGAACAGCATCATCTGGCTGGGGTATAATTGCAAGACCAAGCTCACCGCCAAAAAGGTTACTGTAATTTCCATAAGCGTTGGTAAGGTTATAATGTATGGCTGATCTGCCCTGAACAATGTAATAATCATTTGGAGCAGCCCAAGTTATCTGCACCTCAGGGTTAACAAAAACACCTTCAGCTATCATGGCTTGTATATCTCCAAATACCTTTACTATACCGGCAATAACCCTATTATCAGATGACCATCTGTTTATATCATAGTAATTATAACCATAACTACGTACCAAATGTTCCAAAAACCATCGGCATTCCATTAAAAAAGGAATCTCTGTTTGAATTCCTGTGGCTCGGTAAATCCTTCTGGCAGTATCAAGATATTCACTCCAAGTCCAATTGTCAGAAGGATAAGCAACACCAGCTCGATCAAAAATCTCTTTATTGTAGAAAACAGATATAGAGTTAACCCCGGTGATATAACCAGTTAACTTACCATCTACTTTACCTGCATCAAGATTTCCGCTATCTACACCATTGGTCTGAATGGTACCATCTGCAATATAAGGACTCATATCAATAATTAACCCGTTTTGAGTGTATTGGATGATATTATCCATAGACATTTGGACTAGATCAGGCATATTGTTTCCTACTGATTGGGTAGCCAGGTTTTCAAAATAAGAATCCCAGCTGGTATACTCATAAGAAAAAGAAACAGTGTTATCTTCTGCATACTTGTCCAGCGCTTCAATAGTCGCATTATGACGAGCTTGTGCTCCCCACCACGAAACCCGTAATTCTTCACTTCTAGCTCTTCCAGATGCAGTATCGGTTCTGCCTCTGCAGGCTACTAGAGAAAAAATCAATAAAATAAAAAGTCCCAATGCGATTTTTTTACAGATTTTCATATTTTCCTCCTAAAAACAAAACAAAATACATTATTATCCCATGGATAAAAGACTATTATATTTTAAATAACCCTTACTAACAATTTAAAAAAGTGGTCAGTTTTTCTAAAAAAGTAATGAATTTCGCTTATTAGTTAATGGAAGTATAAAGTTTTAATAGAAATAATCTTTTAATTGCATGACATATTTTGAAATATTTTACGGTAATCGGTTGGAGTATAACCACAGTATTTTTTAAAAGCAGAACTGAAGTAACCTGAGTTTTCACCAAAACCTACACATGCCGCTATCTGTAAGACTGTACTGTATCCGTCTTCTGCTAAAATAGCCATGGCTTGCTGCATACGCTTGTCCATAAGATAAGCAGAAAAACGCTTGCCTGTATGTTTTTGGAAAAGCTTACTAAGGTAATTTACATTAAGGAATACATGGTTATGCGATATCCATTTTAGAGATAGTTCTTCGTTACTTAGCTCTTTCTCTATTATGTGCAGTATACGTTCAACAGTACTGCTATGTTTCTGACTAAAACTCTGTCCAGAAACAGTTAGATTTTTTGCGCCATCATATAAAACACGCTCCATTCGTGCTTGGCGCAGTTCATTGCATAAACGGGTCATCAATGTTATAATAGTTTCTTCATCTACTGGTTTTAGCAAGTATTCACGTACACCTAAACGCAAGGCACGTTGAGCATATTCAAACTCTCCATAGCCTGTTAACAAAACAAATATGGGTTCCTTATCCATTTTTCTTATATCTTCGATCATTGCAAGGCCATCTTTTACAGGCATACGCACATCTGTCAAAACTATATCCACCGGGTTTTCCTTGATGTAATCCAATGCTTCGAATGCATGCTTTGCCACCTTGGATACACATAAACCAAGTCCTTCCCAGTTAATACTGGAAACCAAAGCCTGTCGAAAAAACATTTCATCGTCTACTATCATTATCTGGAATTTACTGTCCATTTTAAAGCTCCGGATTCTGTTTTAAATATTCACTTATAATAGTACGTTTTAATTCAGCTCGTACTATAACTCCCTTCTGTAAATCATTTTTCAACGTGATACCGTATTGAGAACCGAACAATGATTTAATACGAAAATCAATGTTAGCTAAACCTACACCGTTACCTTTAGGTTTAACTGTGTTCTGACTAAGTTTTAACAGTATTTCTTCATCAATAATTGAACCAGTATTACATACTTCACATACTAGCACCTCATCTTCATCATATACTGATACCAAGATCCTGCAAGGCTCCAACATATTTTCCACACCATGGGTAAAAGCATTTTCCAACAGAGGCTGGAGTGTAAACTTGGGAACCGCACTGTTCAAATAGTCTGTTTCAACATTTAATTCCAGTTCAAACCGATCAGCATAACGTTGTTTTTGGATATTTATATAATGAGAAAGGATTTCTAACTCTTTTTCCAGTGGTACCACATGATTTTTGCCATCTATAGCCTCACGCATCAGTATACTAAGGCTACGTATGATAGGAATAATATCCTCATACCCAGCAGTATTTGCCGCCCAATACACAGAATTAAGGGTATTGTATAGAAAATGAGGATTAAACTGTGCTTGCAAGGCTGATATCTCAGCATTTTTAATTATAATTAATTGATTATATGCATGATTCATCAAGGTATTGATACGTATAAGCATTTCGTCGTAGGCATTTTTTAGAGCAATAACTTCGCTGATGTCAATTCCTGTTATTGGATGAGTCTTAAGCATTGTTATATCTATAGAATCTATACGTCCATTATTTTTTGGAATTGTTTGAATATACTTTACTAACTTCATTAGTTGACCAGTAACACTACGAGTAGACAACATAGCGGCAAAAAGCATTCCCAATACTACTATGCTGTATAAAAGAATTACAAACAAGATAGAACGACTGTACTGGTTATACACAGCAGTGATAGGGCTGATTACACGGTAACGGTATTGAGTATGTTCAGAGTCCAGTACAGCAACTGCAAAAAATTCTCCGCTTGAGCGAGGGAAACGACGATCCCAATCTATAGCGGTAAGCTCTTCAATACTTAAATTGGTTTTTAATTCATCCATAAAAGAAAATAGTATATGTCCTGCAGAATCTTCAATTATCAAGCCATATCCATTGGAACGGCGGTATAATTCAGTAATTTGTCGCATGTCTATCAAAAGATAAACTACTCCAATATTACGTAATGTTTGATTAGCTCTCTCACGGATTTGCCGAGCAATAATTAAGTAATTTGCATAGACAGCTTCATCGGTAAAGCTCATGATAACAGACGAACCTTCTTTATCCAGCGCGTACTGTTCGATCACCTTGAAAATTCTTTCCTCTGGACGCAAATACCTTGTGTTAGATATGGTATATTGTATACCTTCTGGCAATAGATAATTTGCACTGACAATGTTATTATGTCCTTCTACTTTAATTCGGATGGCTGCAATAAGATTGTTGATGGCACGGGATTTATCATAAGCTGTATAGGCAGGATCGTCATAAGAAGCCAGCAACATACTACCTGCTAATTGCAGAGCATCATCTGTGATAATATCGTAGGATAAACGTTCTTCTGTTCTGATCAATTCCTCAATTCGTGACACTGACATTTCCAGGTGATCTCCCATCAATTGTCTGATAAACTGCCAGCTTTGAAAGCTGTTAGTCAACAATAAACCAATACCTCCCAGAAAGATGACTGTAACCGAAACTAGAAGAATGCGGAAATGTTTAATAAAAATGCTATTATATATAATAATAAATTATTATAACATGATCTCAGAGCAAGGTATATGATATAATAAAGCTAAAATATAAAAAAATATTTGAGATTTTTGGAGACATTTATATAAAAATATGATATATTTTTTTTAGAGGAAAAATATGAAAAAAATTGAAATTTTTTATGATTATGAATGCCCTTATTGCAAAATGGGGTATGAAACCCTCCTGGAAGTACTTCCGGAGTTTCCAAAAATGGATATAGAGTGGATTCCTGTAGAATCCCATCCAAGACCAGAAGATCATCCGCCCCACACTGATTTGTGCCTTCAAAGCTATTATATAGCAAAAGAGCTTGGCGCAGACATGACAAAATTCCACCCGCTTATGTACCAGGCAGTTTCCATTGAAAGACAGGATGTGGAAAAGCCTGAAGTGCTTGCTGCTATTTTAAAAAGCATAGTTGACAGCAAAAAGTTCCTTGAACTTCTTAAATCCGAGAAATACAATCATAAGGTGGAAGAAAACAACGACCTTGCATACGAAAAAAAAGGCGTATGGTATGTGCCTGCTTTCCGTGCCGGGGAATTAAAGCTTGATGCGAAAGGCGGCATTGGAGTATCAAAAAAAGAAGTCTTTGATTTTCTAGAAAAAGTAAATAAGGGATAATATGAATCCTAATGATACAAGAGAAGTGGGGCAATTTATTCCACTTCACTATCACTATCAAATGTTATACGACAGTGACCGCATAGCAGGATTCCGCGCTGCCATAAACCATGTTGTAAAGCCTGGAGCCGCAGTACTCGAACTTGGAAGCGGTACAGGTGTTCTTTCTTTTTTTGCCGCACAAAAGGCTCGTAAGGTTTATTCTGTGGAGTATAACCTTGACCTTGTGGATATATCACAGAGGCTTCTTGCAAAAAACAAAAACGGAGATCGTGTAGAAATTATACACGCAGACGCATTCGAATATGTTCCGCCTGAACCTGTTGATGTAGTAATATGCGAAATGCTCCATGTAGGGCTTTTAAGGGAAAAACAGCTTGCAATGATTGATGCTTTCAAGAGCCGTTACCAAAGCAGCTACAAAGACCAGCCATTACCGGTTTTTGTGCCGGAAGCTGTGATACAGGCTGTCCAGCCATTGCAGCATGACTTTTCTTTTGAAGGGTTTTACGCACCCATAACATTATTCCAGCACCCCTATGCCACAGACCCAAGAACAAAAGAACTTGGAGACCCAGTCATTTATCACCAATTGCTTTACGGACATAACTTTGGACTTGAATGTAAGTGGAACGGTACTGTACCCATTACAACTGACGGTAAGCTTAATGCTCTTCGCATTATCACAAAAAACATACTTGCGATCAATCATGAAGAGAACTCAACATTTGACTGGTTTAACCAGCTTCTTGTTGTAGCGCTGGAAGAAACACTGGACTTAAAAGCCGGGCAGAATATATCTGTCAGCATTAACTATAATGCAGGCGATCCTCTTACTGCGCTAAAGCCTGTGGTAGAGTTGGTGTGATAATGTTAACATAGAAATAAAATGACAAAACAAGAACGCATCGAAAAATTGTTCAAACCATTGTTTGATATTTAAATGATATGATATTATATGAATGGTGGGAAGATTATAAACAACTTTGGCTTGGTGGACGCGATGATGATGTATTAAGATGGTCTGAAGATAAATTCTGTTTAGGAGATGCCTCTAATGATAGCTACGGAAAAGAATATGAATTTTCCACATTGATAGAGTTACTGGAAAAAGGATTTGCGGATTGGTTCCCGGATGAAAATAGTTAATGGCAGATGCTATCCATCAATGTTAAGGCAGTTAGAGGTAATTAAAGAAAAATAGCCTAAACTCTGCCCACCTGTTCATATTGACATATTAATCAAATACATGGTAAAAATCATCTATAGGCTCCAAAATGCCATTATCCAATCCATAAGGAGGCTCTTATGAGTCAAAAAGAGAGAATAAACTGGGGACAAGAGAACAATATCAATTTTAACCAAATTGAAACCACTTTGGGGTTTAGTATTCATAATGACTTAAAAGAATTCTATACAAAAAACACTTTTGTTACTTTTGATTACGAGTGCACAATAGATAAAAAGTATTTGGCTGTTTCCATCAATAAAAATAATTGGTTTGAGGACTCTGATAAAATATGGGTCGAATTACTGGGAAATGAGCCCCTTGATAAATTCGTAAAAATAATAATCAGAAATTTTGACCAGAATGCTATATATGGTAATTCTGATAAAAAATATGAAACAAGATATATGCTTGGGTTTTTGGAAGATGAACGTGGTCAAATTGGATTGTATTTCAATAAT